>Ga0114966_10001971_pt1 | contig 18530 bp, 22 predicted proteins | sample M_130207_XF_Meta_FD_87029 | JGI IMG/M metagenome (GOLD analysis project Ga0114966, IMG submission 87029) | Freshwater microbial communities from Lake Montjoie, Canada to study carbon cycling - M_130207_XF_MetaG | ecosystem: Environmental > Aquatic > Freshwater > Lake | place: Lake Montjoie...
GTTGAAGGGCAAAACACTCATATCGTCGTTGGGGGGCGGAACCCCCATATTATTGCGCATTGTTAGAAATTCCATCTTGTACGTCGGTCCAATCTTCTTCTTTATCTTCTTCATCATCTTCATATTCTTCGTTGCAATATACTTCACCGTTGTACACGTCGCATTCGTTTACATTTACAGGGTTGGTGCTTATTCCGTAATAACAATTACATTTTACCGTATTTATTAAATGCCTTGATTCATTCATTACTATTAAGATTAATGTTGTGTTTATAGAATATCTTACGAATTCAATTAATATGGGCGACGTAATGTTATGCTTAAGCTCAATTCCAAATACAATGTCAAGAACCAATCTAAATATGCAGCCAGACACAAACCAGACTATTCGGGGTATAACATTGTATATTATTGATATATTCAACAATATTGCCGACGCAATAAACAATGCAATGTATATTAGCATGCAGGTGGTTATTGATAATATTTTACGATTTACGTGGTAAGCGATATTTTGGATTTTTTGTTTATCGCAGCAGTAGTTAATCTCTTCGGATATAAAGTTGTTCATCATTCTAATTGTGCCGTTGGATGTATATTGGTATTTTGTTCATTACCAATTTCAATTTTATTATTAATTAACATTCTTATAATCATATCTTGTTTTATTAAAATTTCTTCCAACATTTCGAACACTCGTCCAGGAATTTTCTCTACTGTTTGTAATACTGCTGGCGTTTGTAATACTGCTGGCGCTTGCAATACTGCTGGCGCTTGCGCTTGCACCAAATTGGTCTTTTTTTTCAACAATGTCATAAAATCTTCAACTCCTTCGCCGTTGGAGGGTGATCTCTCCTTAGTAATGGTACTTGGTATATAGCCTATTTCGTCATGAGGTGGCAAACCCCTCAAGTCGTTGTTGAGTGACGAAACCCTATTCATTATAAAGTCGTCGTTGGGGGACGAAACCCCCGATGAAACCCCCTCCATAAATTTTACCTTTTTAACCGGATTTAATATCTCTTTTTCTTCGATTTTAATAGGCTCACCGATTTTTAAGTGCATAGGTGCTGGTATAGTGGCTGTCTGTCCGTTTTGTATCCAATTACTTGCGGCAGTTTTATCTTGTTTACCCAAGACAGTATTTAATTCGCGCTCTCTTGCTGCAATTTGTGCCGCTATTAATTTTTCCATATCTGAACCAATTGGTGTATCTTCATTTTTATCTAAAAAATCAATCTTTGCGGGTATCTGTTTATTGTTTAATTTATCAAACTCGTTTTGTTTGTTTTTAAGTTCAGATGCAAATTTTTGTTGTCGTTGTTGTCCGATTTCAGACGAATTATATGGAGGAGGGTCTTGCGGGTTTGCAATTCCGCTTAGGGTCGGGTTTGAAAGGGCAGAGCCCTTTGCGCGATGTCTATCCAGATCATTCACCATTTCACTAATCACTCGTTTATTCAAGCCAACTAATTGGTCGTTATTTGTGATTTGCATGCCGATCAAACTAATTTTTTTATCAAATTCATTTTTTATTAATTCGGACTTATTTTCCGGAATATCGTGAAAAATATTATTATCAACCATTAATTTCCACAGAATACCTTTATTATTATCAGATGTAAATTGCTTTTGCATAAATATATATTTACTACGTTATTTATATTTATATATTTATACTTATACTTATACATATACTTATACATATACTTATTATACATATACTATAAATCCGGGTTAAAATATTCATCCCGCAGTTGTTCCATCGCTTCATCGCTTATTTTTTCAGTTTTAAAAAACTTATAATCGTGCATATCTTTCAATAAAGTCACAATTAAATAGAGCGAATACATCCCGCACTCGGTATTTCCTTTCTGATGCGCCGTTGGATAATTCTGGTCAAATACCAGTCGCATATCATATAATTCCAGTGCTTGCGACACGACCCGATTTTTGAATTCTTCAATTTGTTTTGGTATTTTAGTACCGTTGCTATCAAAAAAGAAGATAAACTTTTTCTTCAAATTAATGAAAAGCGAAATCCAATGTGCTCCGCTTTTGTCGTGTGGATCGGTATTAAAAATAATGCCGATTTTATTCACCTTCGCCTTCTTGTATTTGGACAAATCAAATTTACATAAGTCGTCCCATACGCACTTATCGTCATAGAGTTGTTTGTCAAAATCAATTGGGGTCGGACCAATAAAGCGAAAGCATGGATACGCGTGTTCGTATTGTTTCATAACTTTTTCTATATCCGTGCTATTTAACCAGGTATTATGATTAGTTTTCCATTTTTCCGGCGATTTAGGTGCAAATGTATAGGATGCCAATTCCTTATTGTCTTCTAAATTATTTTCCACGAATTTTTGTTTTAACCAACAGGCTTCATTATGACACGCATTCTCCATTTTCTTTTTTAAATTCATCCAAATATCTTTTGGATCAGTGGCGACAATCAGCATATCTTTATGCCGCGTGTTCCACAAATCGCGCATTTTAAAAAGGTCGTTCTCACTATAACACGTAAATTTTTGTAAATCATTGTTTTTATTTGCCTTCGGCGCACATTTGGCTTTTTTAAAGGCAGCGACATCGGCGGAAGTCGTGCCACCTTTTATCTTATGTATCATTTTTTCCCTGCGTGTGCCCTTGCCATTGCCTTTACCTTTTTTCATGGTCCTTTTAAATTTCCTGATTGTTTTACCCCTCCTGGTTCGGGATCGGGATTTGTGGTGTCGCATTTACTAATATCTGTTGAGATAAATCTTCTTTCGTATTTTTTGATTTTTTAATTTTCGGTTTTAGTCCTTTGATTTTCAAATCCGGTGTTTTCAAATTAATATCTATTTTCATCGGAATAATTCTTAAATCATTCGCTGATAAATCCTCTTTCGTTATCACATAATTGTCTAAATTGGCAAAGGTTATTGTTTTACGCATCATTACATTATTTGCATCATCCATGGTAAAAATATTACTTGTATCTATTGCTGCATCTATTTCTGCGTTTAGTAAGTCTTCTTCTGTCATAGCTGCTGCGTTCAGATGTTGTTCTTGGATGATATCTTTTTTATCAATCGTTTCAAAATATTTAACCGCTAGTAAGGCAAAGCGCTTATGGGCTTCCTTAAGCTCTTTATCAACTCCTACTTCCTCCTTAAAGATATCTTTGAAGAGAGAGATCATACGTTTTTTATAAAATTTAATAGCTTCGTTATTGTCATTGTCTTCAGGTGTTTTTACCAGTTTGCGTTTGATGATATTTAAATAAGATGGGTTGGTAAAAAATTCTAAGGTTGCATTATCAGCAATCGTATCAATTATAATATTATCCATTTCAATCTTATCCATTGCAATCTTATCTATTGCAATCTTATCCATTTACATTATATTTGCTATTAAAAAATATAATTTAAACTAATGCTTATTGTTTGATTTCCTTGATTTGTTGCCGTGTGCAATTTTCAAAGAAATTTTTGCCATTGCCGGTGGGGCACGGATCAAATGCCTCAAATGTTTGTTTCTCAAAGAGGTATGGAAAGGGTTGAGCTTGTTGGTTAGCACTCTGAGGGATCGTATGTTCATACATATCGCTGTTTTTTGGCGGAATATATGCAGCTTGCCCCGCCCCTCGTTGCAAAGCGAAAAACTGATTTCGAAGCATTGACTCATCATTGATGTTACACGAAAACCCACTCCATGGAGCTTGAGCCGTCCCCGGATTAAATGTAGTGCCAATATTATAGATTGGCTCTGTCTGAATAGCTACTTTAGCAATAGCTCGCCGATCAAAAATTGGCATCATTGCGTATTTAGTGGATATCGACCGGATCCCGAATTGTGGTTGTAATTGGCTTGACGGAGTATTACGTTCTGATATGCGGTTATTTAAATCTTCCGTGCGTTGACTACCTGATCCAATACGTTCCATTTATATATAATTAACATTTTATTTATAATCATTTAATGTTATGGCGCAATGTGCGAATTCTTCGTGTACGGTTTTTCCGGGTCTGATTAAGTTTTTTCGGTCGTAAAAAATCTTCTAAATGCGCCAAGAGTTTTTTACTCACGACCTTGTCGGTTTTCTCTTCAATATCACTCTTTTTTATAACCATATAGTTATAATGTTTCATAAAGCCCACCATAATTTTAACAAAATCTTCTTCACTTATTTCATTCATTTGTTTTTTCTTTTTTAAAATCAAGTTATAATAGCGATGTGCCATATCCTCAAATGGCATTGAAAAGCGGTAGGGTTTAATATTAATATAGCTAACATTATCTTTGTCCATGAGCGGATGATATAAATCGTCAATGAAACAGACTTCGACATTAGCCGGGATGTTCGTGCAGCTTATTAAATCGGTCATGCTTTTCTCGTGGGTGGTGCGTTTCGGTTCCATAATTTTTCCATTAACTTTATATGCTGCGACAATTTGATTGAAAACAGTGGTACCTAGCTTCTTATCCATATATGAGCTAATTTTTTTTAGCCACTCTTTATCGCCTTGATTATTTGTATACATAATTATTTTATAGCACGCTTTGGCTTTTCGCTTCTTATTAATAAATTCCATAATTTTAAAAATATCGGGGCGGAAAAACTGGGGGAAGATATCTAATACTTCGTGAAACTGCTCATTAAATAAATTATGTCCGTAGAAATTTTCCAAGGCATCCCAGAAAATACCCACCTCCGTAAAATATCCTATAGTCTCATCTAAATCAAACACCACGACTTTTAATGGTGTTTTTTCATTTTTCATAGTTATTAGATGTGTATTAACATATGATAATAAATTTTTATAAAAAAATACGACAGGAACGATTATGAATATTGATAAAAAAATAATAATCTTCCTGTATGTATATTTTTTCACCCAGTTAATTAAATAAGTGTAGAACATTTTGTTGGTTAATATAATATTATAATATATATGAATTTAACTACCGCAGATTATAAGAACATTTTAAGATTTTACAAAATAACGGATACGAAATTGAAACTATTAAAACCGCGCGAGATTAAAGAAAAAGCCGAACATTTACTTGCGACCAAACTCTGCAAGTGTATTAAAAAAGTGTCGGCAAAAATACGACCTATAACTGAAGCTAAAGCTATTGCTATTTGTAATAACAGTGTCATCAAGAAGAAGAAATTATCAATCTTTAAATTTACATGTAAAAAAGGTTATAAGCTATTGCCGAAAAAAGGAACGCGGAAAGTATTGCTTCGTCGTTAAAGGGCTCTGCCATTTCAAACCCGTTTGTCGTTGGGGGCGAAACCCCCTGCAAAAAATTGAAATGCTTTTAAAATATTAATAATTCAGTATTATCAAGCAAACAACCAACCAAGCAAGCAAGCAAAATGAATACTATCAAAGTTTTAATAGACACTTTACCAGGCGGTTATGATCCAATTTTGGAGGCGTATAATGCACGACGACCAGAAGGAAGCGAACCGATTCGCAGGGCTCAAGTATGTGAAGGCGGCTTTGAAATTCCATTGAACAATGAAGAACTCAAACAGAAGAAAAAATATAGAGAAGATAGAGGTAGAAATCATTTGCTAGATGCGAATGACTGCGTCAGACAATTACGGTGGAGAAACGGCATGTTAGTGAGTGGATATCATGTAGGTTTTGATGACGAAGAGACACAGTTGCTTTATGAAGCGCTAGTTAGTGTATTGGGCGCAGGAAACGTTATCCTGGTCGATTAATAAATAATAAAAACAAAAAAACAAAAAATGATATCAATTAGTGGTATCACTTTTTTTATATACGTAGTAACTCTTATACGTAATAACCCGAAATATTTCCTAGACTGCTTATACACACATGATAAAAAAACACACCATTGTCTATATTTTAATATCTCTCATTGTCCTTCAACTCGGTTTGCTTTTAATTAAGGCTGGTCAAGGCTTTCATAAATATTTTTTATTAAAAGAGCATAATTTATTAGAACGGTATGGCGCAAGCGATGGCATCACTGGCTCTAGCAGCACTGGCTCTAGTAGCTGGGTAGTCATTACCGGCGCATCTAGCGGACAAGGCTACGATATGGCATTAGCTTTTGCTAAACGTGGATTTAATCTCTTAATGATTGGTTCTAAACGCACTGACGAAACACAAGCGCGCATAAAACTAGAATACCCCGAGGTAAAAACCAAGGTAATACACAAGGATTTCCGGGAAGCCTTTCAGGATGATTTTTTTAGCGATATTCAAGCCGCTTTTGATGAAATTGGGACAGATTTAGCGATCCTCATTAATAATGTTGGTCACCGGGTCGGCTGGAACCCATATCACGAAATGGATCCCGCTTATATTAGAGACGTTATTGCCACTGGCACGGTTGTGCAGACCCGTTTAACGCATATGGTCATACCTTTCTTTTTGTTGCGAAAGTCCGAGAGAAATGTAAAGAGCGCGCTAATTAATATTACGGCTCAGTGTATGCATCCGAATTTTCTCTTTGGCATAACCATGTCGAATGAAATTAGCGTGCCATTCTTGAGTGTATATGAGGCGGCGAATGCGTTTGGTTTTTATCAGGGCAATTCCATCTATAAAGAGTATAAGGACCAATTTGATATTTTAAATATCACACCTGGTGCAGTTATTACCGAGAATACGGGTTGTTTGTCGAATACTTTGTTTAATGTGAAAAGCCAGACGTTTGTTAACCAGATTATAAAAATGATGGGAAATGTGCAGGGACATTCTTGTGGTTATTGGGGACACGGTTTGTCAAATTACCTTATTAATTTGATGCCGATCTTAAAAGATGGTATGCTGAAAAAAGTAGGCGAAACAATTGCGAAAGATTTCATGCATAAAGTTCAAAATTCACAGGAAACGAGTAAATATGATATCCCTAAGGGCGCTGCCCTTTCAAACCCAAAGGGCGCTGCCCTTTCAAACCCGGAGGGCGCTGCCCCTAGTTCGTCGTTGGGGGGCGAAACCCCCGGAGAAACCCCCGGAGAAACCCCCGGAGAAACCCCCGGAGAAACCCCATCTAACCCTGAATAAGCTTTAAAGCCGATAAAATTACCTGCTCTTGTTCCGTAAGCTTTTGAAATAAAATAACTTCCGACATTTTTATTTGAAAAATATGGTTCATTTTATTCTTACATTTAATGATAATATCATCTGCGCCGGCTACTTCGTTATTTGCTCCTGCTGCGCTTTTACCGACTGCGTTATGTGCCTTTATATCACATATAATTCCGCCATTTGTCAATTTAATAACCGACGGGTTTTTTAAAGAAATCCAGCGAATATAACTGCCGTATCTAATATCGGCTAAATCATCTATATAGCGATAAAGTTTAAGTTTGGTTTGAAATGTTATCAAGTCCGCCCGCGGTAAATTTAATTGTTGTAATATATCATTTTTTGCCTTGGCGATTTTTCTATAATCTAAATCAACAATCGCTTCATTTCCTTCATTGTTTAAAGCGTGTAAGAGTTTATCAATGTCCATTTTGTATATAATGTATAATGTATAATGTATCTATTACATTTGTATCTATTATTAAATAAATTGAAATATAATATAAATATAATTAGCATATAAATATAAATAAAATGCTTGGACAATTTGTTCTACAGATCCTGGGAATAACTAAAGGGCGAATTTTAAGCCGACCCTCGGTAAAACTCTCAAAAGAAAATATATCCGACGTTTTAATATTAAAAGATAATACATATATTTTAACATACACACCATCTTACGGTTGCACTGGAATGGCAAACTCGGGATGTGATGTTTTTGTGGCGCCGTGCCCTCCGGACAGTGACAGCGAGGGCGACGAAATGTCGTTGGTTACTGAAAATGGCGAAACCTTCACGCATACTATATTCTTAGCCGACTTTACGGAAAAACCCGACAATCACCAAATTATTGCTATTAATCCTAAAATTGCGATTGAATTAATGGAAAGTATCCTAGAAAAAAATTTAATATCCTGTTTGCCAGGGGTTAAAGAGATCAAACGCAATGTGTCTATGTTTTTAGAAGGGAAAGTTGATGCAACCTTCAGTTTTGTTGGAATTTGCGACGATGATGTACCTTTTGTGATGGAAGTTAGTAATGCGCCGTTTGCTGAATATAAACCGGAAGATATACCAGCTATACAGGAAATGAAAGACCGGCAACGGGACCGAATAATGCGCGCCCTTGAACAAGTTCAAGCAAATCAAGATTCCGAAATACCCGTCCCTATGCCCTCACTTTACAACGAGGCAGAAGATGATCACTTTTATAATTTGAAAACCGCATATTTTCCTGAAGCGAACAGTAAGTGCGTTACACCAGAATTAATTACACGTATTAATAGTATGGCAAATATTGCGAGTGAATCAGCCGTGCGTTGTATTCTTGGCTATATTGTTACGCGAACAGATATAAATAAATTTGAAATTTCTTCGTATAATAAAGAATACCACGAAGCTGTTGCAAATGCGGTGGCTAAAGGTGTATTTATCGTGCCAGTTGTTGTTAGCTGGACGTCCGAAGGAGTTTCATTCTTTGTCACCGATCAATTGCAAGTGGTTCAGCCTACTTTGTAAGAACCTACTTTGTAAGAACCTATACACTGTAATAATGTAATCATATAATAAAATATTAATTTATTATATAATGTATAAAATTGTAAAAATACTATTACTTTCTTTTTATGTTAGTTTTATATCAGACCTTGTCTTAAATTATTTATCACGTCAATCATATTCCCCGGCTGCTGTAAAAGCATTGGAAATTTACTTCAAGAGAAAAAATATTAAATCACCAACTTGGCGTGTCATTATTTCGGCAATCAATGCCGGTTTAACAGTTGCGATTACACTACTATTTACGATGGGTATTTACTATTTTCTGCCTATCGGAAGTAGTAATAAGTTTTTCCCTGACACTCTAAAGGAGTTATTAATTTTTTTAGCCTTAGCGTTTCCGATTGGGTATGCGGCGGATGTCCTCATTTATAAAGCAGAGCTATTTGGACCTACATTAAATCCGTATTATAATATTATCGGCGCCGGCTTATGGGGTGCTCTTGCGTTCCTTTTTGCTATTATCGCCTCCTTCTTTTTATATAAAATGAGGATTTAAATAAGTTTGTAGATTGTAATAAGTAAAGGGCTCTGCCCTTTCAAACCCGGCTTCGCCATCTTCTGTCGTCGTGGGGGGGCGAAACCCCATAGTCGTCGTGGGGGGGCGAAACCCCCTGCTAACCCCCCTGCCCAAGAGTTTTGACAATGTTTCATCTGGATTAATTTTTTTGCGATCATCCATCTCTTGCAATCCATGATCGCGAATATATTTGAGGATGTATTGTGTTGCATCGGTGCGGGAAATTGCACTTCCTACAGGGCGGTTCATAAAACAACAGAGTTCAGCCGAAACTTTTGTCGGTTTGGCAAATCCAATAGGTATGGTGATGCTAGCCGAGCTTTTTTTAGTCTCTTTTGATTGCTGTTGTTGACTATTCTTCAACTCTTTTTTTACGTTTTTTTCGATTGCTTTGACTTGATTTTGTATATCATTTAATTGAGTTTTAAATATATTAATAATTTGGTTTAAATTATTAAATTGGGTTGTCAAGTCACTTGCGTCGGGCTTATTTTCGATACTGCCACTGCCGTCGGGCTTATTTTCGATACTGCCGTCGTTGAGTGACGATACACTTGACAAAATATCCAGAGCATTCATGCTTTCCATTTTATATATGTTTAATTATAAACATATATATTTAAATCAATTTTATATTTTAAGCAACATTCAATTAGACAATTCCACCACGGGTTGGCGCTGCCGAGGGCGAGTGGTTTTAGACGTTTGCCTAGTCTGTTGCGTCTCTCTGACCGGTTGCTGCTGCTGTTGCTGTTGCTGTTGCTCAAACTTGCGGCGGGGAACAATCATCCACTCCGATTGATCATTCTTGCTCAGCTGTGGGCGGCGCGTTTCTTGTCGAGGGGCAGATTGCTGCACACTCTGGGTTGAGCGCTGCACATTCTGGGTTGAGCGCTGCACATTCTGAGTTGAGCGCTGTTGTGTTTGCTGTGTCGGTGTCTGCTGCTCATCTCGGAGACCGCGCATCTCATTACGCGTCTCGCACATCAACTTACCACCGCGCACTCCATGAACGCCTGCCGCTTGAAATTCATGGTTTTCGCCTTCCATACGCGCAATGGAAAAGTCAACATACTCGCCTTGCACTAGATACTTGTATTGCGTTTCACTGACTTGAATTGCCGAATGATGGACAAAAATATCACGCGGCGTCTCATCGGTTACCGTAATAAATCCATATCCCGCCTTGTTGTTAAACCACTTCACACATCCTGTCGTCATTGTTTGCTGGTCAGTCATTGTTTAATGTTATATACATAACAAATAGCTTTAAGTAGATTATCTTATTTTTATATTATAATATCCTAGCTAAATTTGTTAATATATTGCGGAGATATTCATAATTGGGTTCGTCTGTAAATTTTAAATTCCGGCAATATTGAATAAACAAAATAAATTCGCCGATAATCGTATTTGTATAGGTCCAACCAAAAGCTTGTTTAAGAGAGAAGGATTTCTCCTGGCGAGCTTCATCATGCCCTACCCGCTCTACCCGCTGCGCTTGTTCTACCCGCTCTTTCCGAGCTTGCCAAGGTAATTCCCCCTTATGTAAATAGATCAATATATATCCGAGCGATTCCAAATCATCACGGCGGCTCGGGGTAATATGTTGCTGAGTATTCACACTCATATAGCGTGGCGTGCCAATTAATCTCTCGTTTGTTTTCATTTGTATATGTTTATTCCCTTCATCCAAGAATGATCCCGACAAGCCGAAATCAATTAAATAGAGTTCGCTTATATTTTGTGCATTGGTTTTTAACAGAAAATTCTCCGGTTTAATGTCACGATGTATAACGCCTTTCAAATGGATATTTTCAATTATATTCAGCATTTGCAGTCCGAGATGAATAACTACTGGTAGCAGCAGATTTTTTCCATAGCTTGCCAGCAATTGTTCGAGGTTTTGTTCTAATAATTCCATTACAAGGTAATTAAATTGTCCCTCTGTTCCCGAAGCATAGAGAGAAGGAATATTTTTCACATTTTTTATTTTGTTATAAATGGACAATTCATTATGGTTCAATTCATTATGGTTCAATTCATTATTAGCAGTTTGTTTCACAAGTTTTATCGCCACTTCTTGGTTAGTGTCTTTGTGCCGCGCCAGAAATATTTTTCCAAAAGAGCCCTCTCCGATTTTCCTAATAAGACGGTACGTTTTTGCGACAATAACATGCCGGGCTGCTGTCGCTTGCTGTACTGCTGTCGCTTGCACTACTGCTGACGCTTGCTGTACTGCTGACGCTTGCTGTACTGCTGTCGCTTGATCTACTGCTGACGCTTGCATGCATACCTTTATTTATAATTTTACGCTTTATATTTAAATAATAAAATTGATATAAACTTATTTCATCTCTCTAATGTATATTCCCCATCAAATAAAATGGTTGTTATTTGCGATAAACCTTACAATGCTGATACCTTAATCGAATATGACGGTAAACAATTAAGTGATTTTCAAAAATGGGCTTTGAAGGCTATTACGGAAGGCGACAATGTTTTAATAACGGCTCACACCGGCTCGGGTAAAACACTACCAGCCGAGTATGCCATCCAATACTTCACGGCGCAGCAGAAAAAGGTCATCTATGCCTCGCCAATCAAGGCTTTATCTAATCAAAAGCTTTATGATTTGCGCCGTAAATTTCCGACAATTTCGTTCGGCATTCTCACGGGCGATTGCAAAGATAATCCCGAAGCCGATGTCCTCATTATGACAACCGAAATCTTGCGTAATACTTTATTGAATAAAATTATCAATGGGCAGTCTCTTAGTGCGGTGGCAACAGAGGCAACAATGGCAGGAGCGTCCGCGTCAGCATCAGCATCAGGACCCTCACAATTACCGCTCCTCTTTGAAATGAATTTTGAAACCGAACTGGCGGCAGTCGTTTTTGACGAAGTCCATTACATCAATGACGCCGAGCGCGGATCGGTCTGGGAACAAGCGATTTTGCTCTTACCACCGCAAGTCCAACTCATTATGCTCTCAGCGACAATTGATCGCCCGGAGGATTTTGCCGGCTGGATTGAAACCGAAAAACGACAACAGGCGGAAAAGGCTTTTATACCAGTAAAACAAATGTATTTGGCGCCCACTTATACCCGCGTTGTACCGCTTACCCATTATATGTGGCTCTCAGTGCACGAAGGCAGTATTAAAAAAGCCGCCAAAACGCCTTATGAAAAAAAACTGGAGGATATGCGAAAAACGCCGATTATAATTACCAGTTCAGAGGGCTCTTTTCGAGAAGACAATTACTATAAAGTGAAAGACATCAAGGATTATTTATTTAAACACAATGTCTATACCAAGCGGCAATTTGTTTTAGAAGATTTGTTAAAACATTTGAAGAGAGAAGGTATGCTGCCGGCGATTTGTTTCGTCTTCTCGCGTAAGCACGTTGAACAAGCTGCGCACGAAATCAGTTTTAGTTTGTATGAAGAAGACAGTATGCTACCCACCCAAGTGGAAAAAGAATGCCGGCATATCTTACAAGCTAAATTGCCCAACTACCAAGAATATCTAAATTTACCCGAGTATTTGAATATTGTGAAATTGCTGGAAAAAGGTATCGCCATTCATCATGCGGGAATTATTCCGGTCTTGCGGGAAATGGTGGAACTGCTTTTTGAAAAAGGGTATATCCGGCTCCTGATTGCCACCGAAACGTTTGCCGTTGGTCTGAATATGCCGACGAAAACCGTCATCTTTGCAGGACTAACGAAATTTAATGGATCGGGGATGCGACTGCTTTTCCCGCACGAATACACGCAAATGGCGGGGCGCGCCGGACGGCGGGGGTTGGACACGATTGGTCATGTATTTCATTGTGTGAATTTATTTGAAATTCCCACGGCTACCGATTACCGACATATGCTGACGGGTCCGCCGCAATCCTTGGTCTCTAAATTCAAACTATCTTTCACGATGGCACTCTCTATGCTGGAGGCGGGAAAAGATATGGCAGCCTTTATGGGACAAAGTTTGTTGTCGACCGATTTACGACGTGAATTGCAAGGCTATGCGGTAGAAGAAGCGAAAACAATGGAAATTGTGAAGACGAAACAAGCACAAATCGAATTATGCCGCACACCGCAAAGTGCCTTGGAAAGTTATAAAACGATTGCCGATCGGCTGCCCGGCTTGGCGAACAGTGCGCGAAAGAAGGCGCGCATTGATTTAAATACGCTGGAAGCCGAACATAATTTCATCTTGAAAGATCTCGTGAAATTAGAAGAAGTGTATGCGGCTCTCTCACAACAGTCCAAAGTGGGGAAAGAAAAAGAAAACACGGCGCAATATATTGAAAACACGTTGGACGCTTTACAAAAGATATTGCTGGAACATGGTTTTTGCGGCTTTGCTGGCTTTAGCGCTGGCAATGATTTAAATGGCTTTAGCACCACCACTACTATTGAAGTTAGCCCATCCGGTCGCATCGCTTCCCAACTCCAAGAAGTGCACCCGCTGGCTATGACAGACTTGTATCTACAAACCTTACAGTTCGCTGACCTGGAGGCGAGTTATTTGGCTGGACTGTTCAGTTGTTTCTATCCCGTCTCGGTTAACGATGAAGTTCGGGCACATTATCCGAACGCCCCTGGAAAACTACGCGAAACCATTTTGCTTATGGGCAGACTGCTAGATAAATATTACAAGGCTGAACAAGATGCGTACTTAATTACCGGATCCAACTACGACATTTGTTATGATTTATTGCCATATGTCTTGTTTTGGTGTGAGAGCAACGATGAAGAGACGTGTAAAAAAATTATCCAACAAGTGAAAACCGAGACTGGGCTCTTTATTGGCGAGTTTGTCAAGGCGTTGTTAAAAGTCAACGCCGTGGCAATGGAATTTGAACGGGTTTGTGAAGCGACGGGCAATATGCTGCTCTTAGAAAAAATAAGAAAAATTCCCCAAATGACTTTGAAATATATTGCGACAAGCCAATCGCTCTATTTATAGGGATGGGATTTTGCGGGGGTTTCTCCCTCCAAAGACGATTGTAAGTAATTTTTACCATTATAAGTAATTGTTGTAATTCCTAAAAATAAAATAAATATTTTTTCAAATGTACTAAAAATATATTTTTTTTGGAACGCTAAATATGTTAAATATGGTCCATAAATAAATATATCAACTAATCTAACATATTGTGTTTTACTTTCTCCATTTGACAAAACCCATCCTATAATTGAAAATACTAGAGACAGTACTATAAGTAAATATGGTATTTGTTTTTCTTTATTTATATACAGTATAATGTATATAAAGTATAAAATTATAATGTATATAATTATAATATAATATGGATATTCCTTCATTAAAACAAGAACGCGCCGAATTTATTAAACATATAGAGGCGATTGAATATATTGAACGCGTCTATATGGTCGAAGGTATGGGCAACGGGACATTCGAACAACTATATATTATTAAAATCGGACAACATTGTGACGAACTACGCCGCTTAATTGATAAATTATACGAGACTAACTCACAAATGAATGAGTTGATTGCTTATCGTCAACAGATGCGCTGATTGGGTTTTGGTATATGTAGTCATATGCTTCATATGCTTCTGCTAATGCTTCATCTATAATTGCTTCCTTATTATAACCTGCATTACAGAATAAATTCTCACGGGCTTTTATCCATTCCGAACCCCAGGTTTCAATCGGCTGCTCGCCTGAATTTTCGGTCATAATTTTATTATAATGATATGCGCATATCATTACTTGCTCGGGTGGGTTATTTGTATTTAACATATGGTCATCATCGATGGATGATAAATAGTGAAATATTACGTCATGTTCATGAATTTCGCCTTTACATTGGCGGTCATATATGTAGCCGTCGCATTGTTTTTCACTTGCCATTCCTAATGCTGTTTCACTTGCCATTGCTAATGCTGTTTATAATGTTAATTTTTTATATCATATTATAAAAAATTGAAATATACTTGATTCCGTTATGTTTTGTATTATAAGCCATAATATGGAGTCGTTTAAACCAATTAAAATGAAGGAAAAAGATAACTGGGACGATAGCGATGCAAGCGAAGCAGAAGAAATGGAAGAAGAGGAAGAGGTAAACGCAGTAGAAGAAGCAGTTGTCTCAGAAGACGAAGACGACGAAAAATCACCCGAACCTGATGAAGGCAAAAAATTATATAGCGGTAATGACGACGATTACGAAGACTATGAGGATGAAGAGGATTACGACGACGATTATGGGGATGAATTAGATCAGTATGATAAAAAGCTTGGGCGATATGTTGTCGCGAAAAAAAGGTAGGTAGTAATAAAAAATATAATAATAAACCCCAAATCCTACTTCAGCTGGATTTGAACCAACAATCTTTCGGTAACCGAATTTTTATAACGGCCGAGCGCTTTACCAGATTAAGCCATGAAGTAATTTTCTTTTATTATCATAAGAAGGGTTGCGAGAGATTTTACTCTCCCACATATGACATTATTCATTTCTTTTTAAATACTTTTTATGATATATTTTTATTATATTATACTAATTGTATATTTCATATTCATTATTTTTACATATATAAATATTTTGAATTTTTTGTTCAATGATTATTTTTTCTATATTTTTATTTAATTCTTCTTTCCAATCATATTTATCATATAACACATCTGTTTGAATTATTCTTATTACCGAAAATCCATTTTCATTTGCGCATTTCATTTTATATTTATCTTTTTTTTGATTTTCTTCAGGTGAATGCCAATTCATAACTTGTTTAAAATGTTGTAATCCATCTAATTCAATAATAGTGTTTATATCTGGAAGACAAAAGTCAAAAGGTAAACATCTTTTATTTTTACACCATTCTTCTTTATATTCTTTAATTAAATTTGGATATTGCGCACTTAAAAACTCAGCTATTTTTTTCTCGGTTATTCTACAATCACAAAATGGGCAACCTTTGTTTTGTCGTATATGATTACAGTATAGTTGTTGAAAATTATTATTACAATTATTGCATTTTATATTTATAGGTGTATGAGAATTTATATAATTCATATTTGAATAATCAAATTTATCACCATGCACTTTCGTTGCTCTTTCAATAATTTCATCTCTGGATAATTTTTGATTTTCGTGATTAATCGAATGAGCACATTTATCACATCCACTTCCTCGTAAATGTGAATTTGGTTGCTGTTCAAAAACAAAATTACAAGTATTACACTTTTTAATAATTTTTGTTTGAGAATTGATATATTTGACATCTGTATAATCATAATTATCGCCGTGTACTTCTGTTGCTCTTTCAATAAATTCTTCTTGTGTAAAGGTTTGTTTAAATGCCCGATTAATCATTCCACACTCATTACAACCCCTGCCGGATAAATGATCAGAAGGGCTTTGAACAAAACGCCCATGAGTTTTGCACATAATAATAACTTTCTCATGACATGATTTATATTCTACGAATAAATAATCATAGATAGGATTACCATTTTCATCTTTATGTTTTTCCATTGCTTCTGATATAAATAGTTCTTGCGGTTTTCTTTGTCTTTCGGCAAGTAATTTATTTGCACATTTTTTACAACCACCGCCTTGTAAATGATTATTTGGTGTAGTCTGAAAAGAATAATTACACGGAATACAACGTATTGTAATACGTGTTTGTGAATCAACATAAACAACATCGGAATAATCAAATTTATCACCGTGAACTTGCGTTGCTCTTGCAATAAATTCTTCTCTTGTAAATGTCATTCTATTCTTACATTTTATTTTTTGACATTCTTTACAACCGCCATCACCCATTAAGTGCGTATTTCTAATTTGTGAAAATTCAATATTGCAAATAGTACATATTATAACAACTGGTGTTTTTGAATTAATGTATACAACCTTCGAATAATCATATTTATTACCATGCATTTCAGTTGCTTTTATAATAAATTCGTTTTTTCTCTGCTCTAAAGTTTCTGCTGCTTTTATAGCATGATTACATTTAATACAACCTGCTTTTTGATTTATATGACTATATGGTATTTGTTCAAATAATGTATTACACGTCTTACAAAATATTTTAACTTTTGTGTCACAATTTTTGTATACAACCTGAGAATAATCAAACTTTTCACCGTGAATTTTTTTTGCGTTTTGGATGAATGTTTTTGTATCCATTTTATATACTTAGACACTAAAAATCTTTCTAAATTGTTTCAATTATATATTAAAATCGGCGATTGCGTACCACATAATAAAATAAAAAAGATTTTGAGTTTGCCAACTTTTTAATTGTTTTTTTGTTTTTATTTTTATTTATTTATTGACTTTTCCCCTTCCCCGTACCCGTGATAATATAGATTAGCTCTTCGATTTCGTCGAAATATTCGTTGTACCGTCCGTTGTGCATCGACGCTTTGAATTCGTGGTCTTTATCGATGACATGCATCAAGCGCAAGGCGCTATCGATACTGAAATTTCGAATTAAAGCCTCGAGGTTTTTTTTATATTTCGGCAAATCGGAGACGACCGAATCAAGGCGATCGATGGTTTCCGATTTTAATTGGATGATGTTGGACGTAATTTTGATAGACATGTTGTTGGCTGGTTGCTTATCGCTTTTGTTGATTTGCTGTTTTCGTTGAATATGCTATTTGTTTATATTTAAAAAGCATTTCAATTTTTTACACTTATTATATGATAAATATAAATATAAACATTTATATTTATCTAATTATTACTTAGCAATGTTCCCTGAAATGTCGGAAAAATTTCTCTTTGTCTGGGGCACCACCTTTTTTAATTTCGCGGTTTATTGGACGACTTCTTTATTATTTTTAATTCCGGATTTATATCCGACGCGATTACATCAATATAAACTTCAACCAGAGAAAAAACCACTTGTAAATAATTCGTTATCCAAAGGTGTGAAAATTGCGCAAATCAGTAAGTTAGTAGTTTTTAATCAATTAATCGTAACACCGATCGTAGCCAATTTCTTCTATTATTTTTATGCCCAAGATATAAATAGCATACGGGAATATCCAACGGTTTTTATCATCGGTCGCGATATAATAATCTTTTTCTTCGTCACGGAAATATTGTTTTATTATTCCCACCGGCTTTTACATTTACCCTTTATGTATAAACACGTCCATAAATTTCACCATACTTATACGGCGCCGATGGCAATTGCCACCTTATATGCACACCCGATTGAATACATCATATCGAATATCATTCCGGTCTTAACCGGTCCTTTATTATGCAATAGTCATTTGCTTACGATATTTATCTGGCTCTATATTGTTATGATTGATACCATCTTGGTGCATTCCGGCTACAATCTGTTTAACGTGGTTAATACCGTAAATCACGACATGCACCA
>Ga0114966_10001973_pt1 | contig 18516 bp, 13 predicted proteins | sample M_130207_XF_Meta_FD_87029 | JGI IMG/M metagenome (GOLD analysis project Ga0114966, IMG submission 87029) | Freshwater microbial communities from Lake Montjoie, Canada to study carbon cycling - M_130207_XF_MetaG | ecosystem: Environmental > Aquatic > Freshwater > Lake | place: Lake Montjoie...
CCGGCCGCATTATGGGCCTTAATAGATTCCCGAAAGCCATTCACTCGCAAAATGCAGGACTCGGCTTGCTTAAAGTGAAGCACTGCAACCTTTCCACCCGCCTCACCCAACGCTTCGATCATGGCTACAGCTGCGTCCTTGCCTCCACCAAAATTATCGGAAGCAATCTGGGTGACGATCTTCACACCCGGTTCGTTACAGGGAATATCGACTGTAAAAACAGGAATGCCGGCTGCATTCGCTTCCTGAATCACCGGAATGATCGACTTCGAATCGCACGGACTCAGAACAATCGCGCTCACTTTTTTAACAATGAAATCCTTGATTTGATTACTTTGCTTTGCGACGTCTTTATCTCCACTCACGACAATCGTCGTATACCCGTGCTTCTTACCCTCAGCGGTGATGTTGTCGCCGATGACTTGGAAGAAGGGGTTGTCTAGCGCGAGAAGGGAAACACCAATCGTCCCTCGGCTCTTCGGCGCAGTAGGCACTTCGCTTCGATCCGTCGACCTACCGCAACCGGCAAAAAGCCCGAGAGTGCAAAACAGGAGTGTAAAAATTCTGTGTTTCATGGTTATCAGTTTGCTTTCTATTTAAGGTCAAAAACCTGAGTGTGGATAGCATTTTTAAAAAAGTATGCACCTCGAGTTGAGTTCCAGCAGCTCAAACACACACAAACGAGACCATCGAAGTCTTGCCTCCAGATTTGGCTTTGGATACCCTCTCATTGGTTGATTTATGTCCGATTCTTACATTCAAAATCTTTTTGCTGATCGTATCGGTGGAGCCCAATACGGGAAATCCACTGCCATTTACAAATTTGAGAAGATCAAGCGGGCTAAGCGGGCTGCGCTTTTAGCCAATCCCGGAGCGGAGATCATCGATATGGGCGTTGGTGAGCCGGATGAAATGGCTTTTCCTCAAGTGGTGGCAGAGTTACATCAGGAGGCTCTCAAGCCAGAGAACCGCGGTTACGCCGACAATGGGGATTCAGTGCTCAAGCAGGCCGCCGCCCGTTATATGGAGCGCGTCTATGGCGTCTCCGGAATCAACCCTGAGACTCAGGTGATGCACTCGATCGGTTCGAAAGCCGCACTTTCGATTCTTCCTGCTGTGTTGATCAACCCGGGGGAATACGTCATCATGACGACACCCGGATACCCCGTGTTCGGCACCCACGCCAAATACTACAACGGGTGCGTGCATAATCTACCGCTCCTTGAAGCGAATAATTTCCTGCCGGATCTCGGGTCAATTCCTAGCACTATCCTCAGCAAAGCCAAAGTGTTGGTACTCAATTACCCAAACAATCCGACAGGTGCGAGTGCCACGCCTGAGTTTTTTGCGGAGGTCGTTGCGTTTGCGAAACAACATCAACTCGTAGTGATCCACGACGCGGCTTACTCCTCGTTAGTATTCGACGGAAAACCCTTGAGTTTCCTAGCGACCCCCGGGGCGATGGATGTCGGCATCGAACTTCATTCCACAAGCAAGACCTTCAACATGACAGGTTGGCGCTGTGGGTTCGTGGTGGGAAATCCGCTTTTGGTAAAAGCTTATGGCGATGTGAAAGACAACACCGATTCCGGCCAGTTTCTAGCCATTCAACACGCCTCAGCGTTTTGCTTTGATCACCCCGAAATTACTCAACAAATCGCGACGAAGTATTCTCGTCGAATGGATTCTCTGGTAGCTCTATTGATGAAGGCGGGTTTTGCCGTCACCAAACCTAAAGGCTCCTTTTTCTTGTATGTGAAGGCACCCAGGGCTGCGACCAATCCGGATGGTTCGCGCATTCTGTTTAAAACCGCCGAGGACGTCTCCCAGTGGTTAATTACAGATAAGTTGATCTCGACAGTGCCTTGGGATGATGCGGGTGCTTACTTGCGATTTAGTGTCACCTTCGTTGCCAAGGATGCAAAAGATGAGGATCGAGTGCTGGCTGAAATTGCGCTTCGACTTGGTGATGTTGAGTTCAGCTTTTGAGTGAACTGAGTTTCCAAGTTTCACTGAATCAGTATTGGCCTGTGCCTAATTGCGCGGGCTGTGCGTTTTCGGGTGGATTTGATTCCTCGGATATTTCTCTTCGACGATAGTCCTCGAGGATGGCGGCGGTGGCGGAGGCTCCGCACCGGCTGGCACCAAGGTCTCGGACGAGGATGAGTCCATCCAAATCTCGCACCCCACCAGCAGCTTTAATCTGAACTCTAGGGGAACAGGAGGCTCGCATGAGACGCAGGTCGTGCTCAGTCGCTCCCTGATAACTGTATTTGCCGTCGGATCCTTTGATGAAACCATACCCTGTGGAGGTCTTCACCCAGTCAACTCCTGCATGCTCACAAATCTGACAAAGCTTGCGTTTAAATTCGTCGCTGGACAGGCCAGCACCACCCGTCGTGAGGTAATCATTTTCAAAGATCACCTTCACCAGTGCTCCTCGGTCGTGGGCTTCACGGCAAACCGTTTGAACGTCTCGTTCGACGTAATCCCAGTCTCCGCTCATCGCCTTGCCCACATTGATGACCATGTCGATTTCTGTTGCACCATCCTTGCAAGCGATCTCAGTTTCGTATCGCTTTGATTCCGTGGTGCTATTTCCGTGAGGAAAACCAATGACGCAACCGACGATCACGCCCGTACCACGTAAAATCTCGACTGCTTGCCGCACGGCATAGGGCTTGATACAAACAGAGGCTACCTGATATTTCGCGGCGAGTTTGCACCCATCCTCAAGCTCTTGATCACTCAGTGTCGGTTGCAACAGCGAATGGTCGATCATCTTAGCCAGCTCAGAATAGGTGTATTTCATAACTAAATTGCGAACACCAGAAATCTCACAACAAAGGATCAAAAAATCAAGTCGAGCGAGGTGAGTTACTTTTTTTCGATCGCGGCAAGTGTGGCTGAGGCTACTTCCCACTCAGTAGTTTTTTGCGCCAGTTCATCCACCGTCGTGGAGAGTTCGCGGTTAAGGTGCAGTGCTACACCTGCTTTTGCATAGGTCTCAGGTTTTTCCATTTCCATCGCCAATTCCTCCTGCTTAGTTTCGAGATCTGCGATTTCCTTTTCAAGTGATTTTACTTTGTTCTGCCACATCCAGAGTTCCTTTGATTTCACCTGGCGTTCTCCAATCTCGATCCGTTTTTCTTCCTTAGACTTTGCAGGTTTTTTCTCTGCTGGAGGCTTTGGTGGAACTGGAGTCATGGGTTGGCCTGCCGTTAAGGCGGCACGCGCGGAGGTCGCTTTCGTCTTCTCCAGATAGTATTCATAATTGCCCGCGTACCGAGTGAGCCGACCAGCATTCACATGCACGACATTATTTCCTAACGCCCGGATGAAATAAACATCGTGGCTGATGAAAATAATCGTTCCTTGATACTGAGTCAGGGCTTCCACCAGAGCATCAATACTGGGCATGTCCAAGTGGGTCGTCGGCTCGTCCATGAGCAGAAGGTTGGGCGGATTTAGAAGCAACTTTACGAGGGCGAGTCGACTTTTCTCACCACCGCTTAACACGTTTACCTTCTTAAAGACATCGTCGCCACGAAATAGAAAGGAACCGAGGACTGTGCGGATGTATTGTTCTGTCACACGCTGAGGGGTGTCCATCGCTTCCTCAAGCACAGTACGCTTCATATCGAGCGTGTCGCCGCGATATTGCGCGAAGTAACCTTCCTTGGCGTTATGCCCCAGCGTTCGCACGCCTTGTTGGGGAACAAGCACTCCCGCCAAAATCTTGAGCAATGTCGATTTACCTGAACCATTGGGGCCGACCAGAACTGTGCGTTCCCCGCGTTCAGCCTCGAACTCCATTCCTGCATACACGATATTGGAACCGTAGGCATGATGGATATTTTCTAGCGAGATGACTTTTTGACCGCTGCGCTGCGGTTGAGGAAAAGTAAAACCGAGCGTTTTTGCTTCTGCGACGGGTGCTTCGATCTTCTCCATCCGCTCCACTTGCTTTAACTTGCTTTGAGCTTGGGCTGCCTTGCTGGCTTTGGCTCGAAACCGAACCACGAATTCCATCAGGTGCGCGATCTCTTTCTGCTGGTTGTTATAAGCCGCCAAGAGTTGCACTTCAAAAGCCGCTCGCTGCTCGAGATAGTTTTCGTAATTACCTTTGTAACGGATCAGCTTTTGTTGGCGGATTTCGATGATCGAACCGACGAGTTGATTCAGAAATTCGCGGTCGTGCGAAATCATCAGAATCGCACCGGGATAATATTGCAGGTAATCCTGAAACCACAGCAACGTCTCAAGGTCGAGATGGTTTGTGGGCTCATCCAACATCAATAAATCCGGTTCCTGCACCAACAGGCGTCCAAGATGTGCACGCATCACCCATCCACCGCTGAGTTCACGAGCCGGACGGTCGTAATCCTTCTCGCGAAAACCGAGACCCGCCAAAATCTGTTTAGCCTTTGCCTCAAAAGAATATCCGCCGAGCGAATCATATTCTTGCTTCGCCTCATCCCTTTCCCACTCCTCCGAGGATTCACGCATTTTTTTCCGCGCTGCGATGAACTCATCGGAGATAGCCGTGGCAAGTTCAATCACAGTCTCGTCACCAACTGGCGCACTTTCCTGCGGGAGAAAACCCACAGTGGAGCCACGTTGAAAATGGATTGTTCCCTCGTCGGGTTCATCCGTTTTCAGCACAAGGGAAAAGAACGTGGATTTGCCAGCTCCGTTGGGGCCGACTAGTCCGATACGATCCTCGCGGTTGACTTGGACATTCGCGTCGGCGAACAGAACACGGCCACTGAATGATTTGGAGACTCCAGAAATGGTAAGCATGGGCTTTCTTAAAACTAAGGCTGAAAGAATGAAAAAGCGGCAGGATCTCTGCCGCTTCTTGAGATTGTAAGTTAAATACTAGGCGACGCCTACGGCTGTGACCGGGACAGAGCCCAAGTCCTGACGCCGCTGCGTCATGGTGCTAAATAATTCGTCATCTGCGCGCATCCGACGGACGCAGGTAGTTATTCCAATCAAAATAGTTCACGGATTCAAAATCTCTTCTTCGGTCAAACTGGAACACTCCAATTCTGACTAATGAATGCCGTCGCCAGACAAGATATCAGTTTTGTCCAGTTTGGCAAATCATCCGTTCTCGCGCCGTAACCGGCCTCACTGTGGGAACAAGATCGATTCGGGCTTCGCAACAGTTCCGGCGAGCACAGCTCCCTCGCTTTGAGTCACTGCGGTAGTGCCGACGCCTGATAGAAATAGCGATGTTGGCGAAATGCTATGAGATCCGCTAAATCCACCACATCCGCACGCGTTGATGAGGAGCACGCCTGTGATCGTCAACCAGACAGTTTTGCAGTTCATCCTCATCTTTGCACTGTAAGCTCAATTTGTTTCCGCGCAACCTTGAACAAATCTCTAAAAAGTGCGATTTGAGTTACTGATGATGCGATGGTGTTCGAGGTTGACGGAGGCTATCGGCTTTCTAAGATGACGTGATTGAAGCCACTTATGAGTCACAAACCTGCGGTAACATCGACGAATATCCTCACGATGCAGCAAGAGGGAAGGGTGTTTCCTCCCGATAAGAATTTCTCAGTCGGTGCGCATATCAAGTCGATGGCGCATTACCGAAAGCTTTATCGCGAGTCGATCGAGAATCCCGAAAAATATTGGGATCGTGAAGCCAAGCAAGAATTGGTCTGGATGAAACCTTGGAAAAAGGTGCTCCAGTTTAAAGCTCCCCATGCGAAATGGTTTATTGGTGGCCAGCTCAATGTCAGCGCGAACTGTCTGGATAAGCACCTCAATACCGCGACGGCAAACAAAGCTGCCATCATCTGGGAGGGCGAACCGTCAGCACCCGGGAAATCTGGCGAAGAGCGTGTGTTGACTTATCGCCAGTTGCATCGCGAGGTGTGCCTGTTTGCCAACGTCCTTAAGAAACATGGTGTTGGCAAAGGGGATCGCGTGATTGTTTACCTTCCGATGATCCCCGAGGCGGCGGTCGCGATGCTCGCTTGCACGCGCATCGGGGCGGTTCACTCCGTAGTTTTTGGGGGGTTCAGTGCCCAATCGGTTGCCGATCGGATTTTCGATTGTCAGGCCAAAATGGTGATCACTTCGGATGGTGGCTTCCGCCGTGGGTCGGTAGTTCCTCTCAAGAAAAGCGTCGATGAAGCTCTGGTTCTTAAAGATGCGAAGGGGCAACTGCTGGCCAAGACGATCGAGAAAGTGGTTGTTGTGCGTCGGACCGAGAACGCCGTTCACATCCAAGCGGGCAGGGATGTGTGGTGGCATCAGGAACTGGAGACTGTTCCTGTTCACTGTCCACCTGCAAAAATGGACAGCGAAGCTCCGTTGTTCATTCTTTATACGAGTGGTTCAACCGGAAAGCCCAAGGGTATTTTGCATTCCACAGCGGGCTACTTACTGGGTGCGAAGATGACCTCCAAATATGTTTTCGATTTACGCGAAACGGATGTTTACTGGTGTACCGCCGATATTGGCTGGGTCACTGGCCATAGTTACGTAGTGTATGGGCCGCTGGCGAATGGAGCCACCAGTCTCATGTACGAAGGTGCTCCGAACTTTCCGGAGCCTGATCGTTTTTGGCGAATTATTGCCAAATATGGCGTGACGGTTTTCTACACGGCACCTACGGCGATTCGCGCCTTCATGAAATGGGGTGTTGAATGGCCGAAAAAACACGACTTGAGTTCGCTCCGATTGTTAGGATCTGTAGGTGAACCGATCAATCCAGAGGCTTGGATGTGGTATCACGAAGTCATCGGAGGCAAACGGTGCCCCATTGTGGACACGTGGTGGCAAACCGAGACCGGTGCCATCATGATCACCCCTTTACCGGGCGCGACGCCTACCAAACCAGGTTCGGCCACGTTGCCGTTCTTCGGAATTTTGCCCGAAGTCGTGGATGATCAGGGCCGCAAAGTACCGAAGAACTCCGGCGGAAAACTCGTCATCCGCATGCCATGGCCCAGTATGCTGCGCGGAATTTGGGGCGATCCGAAGCGGTTCAAGGAGACTTACTGGAGCGAAGTCAAAGGAAGTTACTTTACTGGCGATGGTTGCCGACAAGACAAGGAAGGTTATTTCTGGATCGTTGGCCGAATCGATGACGTTCTGAATGTTGCTGGCCACCGCATCGGGACTGCCGAGGTTGAAAGTGCGTTGGTGAGTCATCCCGGTGTTGCCGAGGCGGCAGTTGTCGGGCGGCCCGATGCTCTGAAAGGCCAAGCATTGGTGGTTTTCGTTACACTCAAATCTGGCTACAAAAACCATCCCGGCCTGCGTGAGGAGTTACGTCAACATGTGGGCAAGGAGATTGGGCCGGTCGCCAAACCGGATGATATTCGGTTCGCGGAGGCGTTGCCAAAAACTCGTTCAGGAAAGATTATGCGGCGCCTACTGAAACAAATTGCTGCAGGAGGTGAGATCAAGGGAGATACCACGACGCTCGAAGATTTAAGCGTTTTGGAAAAACTCGGATCGAGCGAGGGTTAAGTTTCCTCGCGAACATATCCACATCACCCGATTGGAGCTGATTACGGCCAGCGCGTTCGGCTTCTGTCTAATGTTTTTCTGACTTTCAATGAGCAAACGAATACCCCACTGTGAATAGCAACACCATGAGCTACGAACGTCGTCTCCAAGAGTTACAACTTGAACTGCCACCCGCTCCGAAACCCATTGCGGTTTATCGACCGCTGGTTATTTGCGGCAATCTTGCCTATGTCTCGGGCCATGGCCCTCTGAGATCGGATAAAACACTCATCACTGGCAAGGTGGGAGTCGAGTTAGATTTGGCAGCAGGCAAGCTAGCCGCCCGTCAGGTGGGACTTGCAATCCTCGCCACGCTCAGAAGTGAACTAGGTTCCCTCGACCGTGTCTCACGCTTGATCAAAGTTTTAGGGATGGTGAATTGCCCCTCAGACTTCCGCGAACATCCCGCTGTCATTAACGGCTGCAGTGAATTGTTTGCCGATGTCTTTGGCCGCGACAACGGAATCGGTGCTCGGAGTGCGATTGGCATGGGATCGTTGCCCGGTGACATCGCTGTCGAGATCGAGGCCATCTTCGAACTGAAGGCATGAACTGCTCGTGGTTCGAAGTAGATGATGTTGCGGAGTTGGAATCGCCCGCATTGTTAATCTATCGCGAACGAGTCGACGCCAACATTGACCTCATGGTTCGGATGGCGGATGGGAACACCGGTCGTTTGCGTCCTCACGTCAAGACTCACAAGATGGGTGAATTAGTTCGATGGCAACTTAAGCGGGGTCTGACTCAATTCAAGTGCGCTACTATCGCTGAGGCAGAGATGCTTGGCGAGGCATCCGTCGCTCACGTGCTTCTGGCTTATCCATTGGTGGGCCCCAACGTCGGGCGATTTGTGCAGTTGACTCAAAAGTTTTCTGCGACCCGTTTCGCTTGTATCATTGATAACGAAACGTCGGCATTGATCCTTGCTGAGGAAGCGAATCGGGCCAGACAAACGGTGGAAGTTTTTCTCGATATCGATTGCGGCATGCACCGTACTGGCATTGCACCGGATCGCAAAGCCTTGGAGCTTTACCGTCGATTGGCCTCAACTCCCGGACTAACTCTTGGCGGGTTGCATTGTTACGACGGTCATATCCACCAATCCGATTTGTCCGAGCGTGAGGCCGCCTGCTTAAGCGCGTTCGCCCCCGTCTGGCAACTGGTTGAGGCCATTCATGCAGCGCAACTCCCTTTGCCAAAAATTGTGGCTGGGGGTACCCCTACCTATCCTATTCACCTACGAGATCTTCGGCTTGAATGCAGTCCGGGAACGCCCTTACTCTGGGATTTCGGGTACGGAGAGAGGTATCCAGACATGCCATTCCTCCCCGCAGCCCTCCTTCTTTCTCGTGTTGTGAGCTGTCCTGAGCCTGGAATTGTCTGCACCGATCTGGGCTACAAAGCCGTTGCTTCCGAGGGGCCACAACCGAGGGTAAAATTTCTAAACCTACCGGAGGCTGAACCCGTGATGCATAGCGAGGAACATCTCGTCATGAAAGTGGCAATCGGTTCCGAGCCGCCTGTGGGCAGTGCCTTATATGGATTACCTCGGCATGTTTGTCCCACCGTTGCCCTGCATGACGAGGCAATACAAATTCAAGCAGGGAAAGCAATGGGTCGTATTAAGGTGTCGTCGCGAAACCGCCATCTCACCCTTTGAGTTTGTATGGTCACCGATCCTCAACCAACCCTCCTCTGGCACGCTCTCATCGCGGTCGTGGGCCTGATCCTGCTGATCGCGCGTGCGAAGGTGCATGCATTCCTAGCCTTGATTCTGGCCGCGCTCTACGTGGGACTTGTCTCTGGTTTGCCCTTGCCCGATATCGCAAAGGCTTTTGCTGATGGCGTCGGTGCCATCTTAGGTTCCATCGCAATGGTGGTCGGATTGGGTGCGGTTCTGGGAAAATTGCTCGAAGCGTCTGGTGGTGCAACAGTTGTGGCGCAAACGATCCTCAAGGCGTTTGGAGAGAAACATTTGGGTTTAGCCATGATGGTCATCGGGCTGACTGTTGGTCTCCCCGTTTTTTTCGGAGTGGGTGTTGTCCTATTGATGCCCATCGCGCTCGCCCTAGCCCGAAGTTCGGGGGTCTCCTTGTTATCAATTGCTCTGCCCATGGTCGCGGGACTTTCGGTAGCTCATGCATTAATTCCGCCACACCCGGGTGCTCTGGCTGCAATGGATATTTTAAAGGCGGACCCCGGTCGAACGATCCTTTACGCATTTCTCGCAGGCATTCCGGCGGCCCTGTTGGCTGGGCCTGTATTTGGGGGTTGGATCGCTCGAAGGCTTCCTGCGCCCGAGTTAAATGCTGAAAACTTGGAGGTCAACCCGCAGTCCGATCGTAGCAAACCCAGTTTCAGAGTGACACTCCTCACGATCACGCTTCCCATCCTGTTGATGGTGCTCGCGACTGTTGCTGATTTAACCCTGCCTAAGACATCACCAACTCGTGCGGTAGTCGATTTTCTCGGTGCTCCCATTGTTGCGTTGGCCGCTGCAGTAATTCTCGCCTTCTGGACTTTGGGGTTTATGCGGGGTTTTTCGAGGGATCAATTATTAAAGCTCAGCGAGAGTTCATTAGGCCCCACGGCGAGTATCCTTCTCGTCGTTGGAGCTGGGGGAGGGTTTAATAAAGTGCTCTTAAGCAGTGGGGTTGGTACTCTTTTTGCCCACACCGCAGGCCAATGGGCCATCTCACCATTGATCCTCGGCTGGGTTTTAGCCGGTCTCATTCGGGTAGCCACAGGAAGTGCCACCGTTGCAATCACGGCAGCGGCAGGTTTCGTCGCACCGTTGCTGGCCCAATCACCCACCACAAGCCCTGAACTTTTAGTCGTTTCAATGGGCGCGGGCTCTGTCATCTTCTCGCACCTGAACGACGGTGGATTCTGGTTCGTCAAAGAATACCTTCGCATTTCGGTTCCTGACACCCTGAAGAGTTGGACGGTGCTCGAGACGATCATCGCTGTGGTGGTGCTTTTAATGTGCTTAGGGTTGGACGCATTGCGCAGCTTCTATTGACGAATTCCGTTCTTCGGTAAAACATCCTTCGACGAATCGAATCTATGCTGATATTTGACGCTCATCTTGATTTGGCGATGAACGCCATGGAATGGAACCGTGACCTAACGCGGCCCATAATAGAGATTCGCGCCCGAGAATCAGGAATGACCGATAAACCTGACCGGACCAACGGCGTGGTCAACTTCGAGGAGATGCGTAAAGGGAATATCGGTTTGTGCGTGGCGACGCTCATTGCACGTTACGTTAAGCCCTCAAACCAGCTCAAGGGATGGCACTCACCCGCTCAGGCTTGGTCTCAAACGCAGGGCCAACTCGCGTGGTATCGCATGATGGAGGAGTTGGGGCAAATGGTGCAGATCAGAAATGGTGACCAGCTCACGAGCCATCTCAAACTTTGGGAACACCCCACGGAAAGCACCCCGATTGGTTATATTTTGAGCCTTGAAGGTGCAGATTCGATCCTGAGTCCTCAACATCTGGAGTCGGCTTTTGCTCAAGGTTTACGTGCAGTAGGCCCCGCTCACTATGGTCCAGGTACCTACGCGCAAGGAACGGATGCAACGGGTGGACTTGGGCCGCAGGGAAAGGAACTGCTTACCGAGATGCAGCGACTTGGGATCATTCTCGACGCCACGCACTTGTGTGATGACAGCTTTTGGGAAGCGATCAAAATCTTTGATGGACCTGTTTGGGCCAGCCATCAAAACTGTCGCAAATTGGTGGCGCACAATCGACAATTCTCCGACGAACAGATCAAGGTTTTAATTGAACGAAACTCAGTCTTGGGTGCGCCACTCGACGCTTGGATGATGGCACCGAATTGGAAACGTGGTCAAACCACCCCCGAGTCGGCAGGTGTCACTTTCTCAACAATGATCGACCATATTGACCACATCTGCCAACTTGCAGGAAATGCAAATCATGTCGGTATTGGTACTGATTTAGATGGGGCCTTCGGCAAGGAGCAAACCGTCAGCGACCTCGAAACAATCGCCGATCTAGCGAAACTTCCAGCACTTTTCAAACAGCGAGGCTACACCGAGGCCGACGTGAACAACATTATGCACGGCAACTTCTTGAGGTTTCTACGGTCTACTTGGAAATAAAAAGTATGCGTTTTCATGGGTTTATTTTTTACCTGCTCTGGACGTTTTCCCTACTCGCCAGAGCACAGTCTACGGAATTCTTGGCACTGTTTAATCAAGGCAAGACGATTTATTTCCAGCAGTGTTTTGTCTGCCACCAAATGAACGGGCAGGGGATCACCAACACTTATCCTCCCCTCGCGAAGTCAGACTTTCTCAGCACTGACAAAAAGAGATCCATCCGGATTCTTTGTGAAGGGCAGACTGGGCCGATTACAGTCAACGGCAAACAGTACGATGGCACCATGCCTGCGATGGTTCTACGAGATGGGGAAGTCGCTGCGGTCCTCACCTACGTACACAACGCTTGGGGAAACTCGAATGGGATCGTCACGGTGAACGAGGTTCAGGAAGTACGTAAGCAAACAGCTTATCCGACTTACGAACTTTTGGCTGCGGTAAATGCCTACCCGCCACTTCCAAAGCCGCCGGCGGGATTCAAGCTTCGTGAGGTTGCTCGACTTCCCATGAACGGTGTCCGCTTAGCGAGCGATGGGAAAGGGAAAAATCTCTTTGTTCTATCGGGTTCTGGTGATGTTCACCGTGTCGAGATCGCAACGGGGCAAGTGCGCCCAGTAGTTTTTTCTCGTGATTATTTGGTTAAAAATGTCGGAGACCAAGGTGGACCTGTCATGGTGACTGGAATGACCTTAGACAAGGAATATCGACTTTATACGGTCATCAACCAGCAGAACAATGCCACTCTTCCGGTGCAGAATTTTGTCACTATTTACCGATCCACCGAGTTCAACAAGGTTGGGGATCCTGTGACAATGAAACCTTGGTTCACGACGAACTACCCAGGTAATTCATCTTATCTTCATGCTGCAGAGCATATTGGTATTGGACCCGATGGATACGTCTACGTGAGTAACGGAGCACGCACCGACGGCAACGAAAGCAACGGCGACACGAACTATTATCAAAAGGGCGAAACAGAGATCACCGCTTGTATTTGGCGTCTCGACCCACGTCATCAGCCCCCTATGTTTGAGGTTTATGCGCGAGGAATTCGTAATGTTTATGGATTCACGTGGAGTCCTTTGGGTGAAATGTTTGCGACCGAAAATGGACCCGACGCCCCTGCACCCGAGGAGTTGAACCTGATCGAGCAAGGGAAACATTATGGGTTTCCCTACCGCTTTGCTGACTGGACAAAAAAAGCTTACGCCCATACGCCAGAGCCACCCGCAGGACTCGAGTTCACCTTGCCCATCCCCAATATGGGACCCGACGGTGGTTTTAGGGGAAGCCCCATCTCATCTTTCGATCCTCATTCGTGCCCGGGCGGAATCGTCTGGTTGGGAAATGATTTTCCTGAGGCTCATCGAGGAACGATGCTCCTAACCCGCTTCGGAAATTTTATTCGCGAGCCTCGGGACGCGGGCTTCGATGTTCTCCAGATTCGGCTTAAGAAGAATTCCCAAGCTCTCTATGAAGCCGGAGTTCACAGTTTTCTCGCTCCGCTCGGTCGTCCGATTGATATTCACCAAAACGGTCGAGGTCGTGTTTATATTCTCGAGTATTCGCGGCCGACAACTCCCTCATTGTCCTACTCGATGCCGGGGAGGATTATCGAATTATCAGTAGAATAAGGTCAGACTCCCGTTTATGCCATTAACTCTCGCACGACGTGGCCGTGGACATCGGTCAGTCGAAAATCACGTCCCGCATGACGAAACGTAAATTTTTCATGATCGAAGCCGAGCAAGGCCAACATGGTTGCGTGTAAATCGTGGATATGAACTTTTTTTTCTACAGCTGAAAAACCAAACTCATCCGTCGCACCGTGGACATAGCCTCCTTTAGCTCCTCCGCCCGCTAACAGGACAGTGAATCCGTGGTGGTTATGATCTCTGCCATTGATCTTGCCACTGTTGGCACCGGGTTGAGGAAGCTCGACAGTGGGGGTGCGTCCAAATTCTCCGCCGATCACCACCAGCGTCGAATCCAGCAACCCACGCTGCTTTAAATCCTTCAGCAATGCGCCAATGCCTTGGTCGCAATCCTTCGCCAATCGTCGATGATTCTCTTCGATGTCATCATGGTTATCCCAAGGTTGGCCGTTCCCAGTCCACAACTGAATAAATCGAACCCCACGCTCCACCAATCGCCGCGCAATGAGAAGTTGTCGCGCCTGTGTCCCTTCGCCGTAGAGGTTTCGAATATGTTCCGGTTCGCGGTTGATATCGAAGGCATCGGTTGCATCCATCTGCATCCTGTAAGCTAGCTCGAAGGACTGGATGCGGGATTCCAACTGCGCGTCTTGTTGTCGCTTGGCGCGATGACGGGCGTTGAGCTGATGGAGCAAATCGAGTTGAGCCCGCTGTTCCGGCATCGAGGTGTAGTTGTTCCGAATATTTTCGATCAGCTTCTCAATCTTCGTGTGCTGAGTATCAATGTAAGTCCCCTGATACATTCCAGGAAGGAAACCCGATTGCCAGTTTTGTGATTCTTGAATGGGATAACCGTTAGGACACATCGAGATAAACCCAGGCAAATTTTGGTTGTCCGTGCCCAACCCATACGTCACCCACGAACCGAAACTTGGCCTCACCAACCGTGCATCTCCGCAGTTCATCAGCAACAGAGAAGGCTCATGATTCGGCACATCCGCATGAGCTGAACGAATTACCGTGATGTCATCAATACACTCTCCAACATGCGGAAAAAGTTCACTGACTTCGATTCCACTCTGGCCATATTTTTTAAACTTAAATGGTGAAGGAAAGGCAGCTCCCGTCTTGCGTTCCGTTGGCAAATTCGCCATCGGCAACGCCTTGCCCGCATACGTTGCTAGTGAGGGCTTGGGATCAAACGTATCCACATGGGAAGGTCCGCCATTCAAAAAGATGTGGATGACGTGTTTCGCTTTGGCTGGCAAGGGTGAAGGTTTGGGAGCCATCGAGGAGGTCAACTCACCGGCCAACGAGTTAGCACTCAACGCGTCACCCAAGATTGCGCCCAAGCCAAGGCCAGCCATCCCCATCCCGCAATTCCTCAAAAAATCACGCCGAGTGAAGGCCAAGTGGTCAAGATTTAACGTGTGAAATGACATTTGTGTTACGTGTAACAGAACCAACTTTAAGACGTCCCTCAATTCTCCCTTATTCAGCTATGAAGTCAATGGAACTACGCGAATCGTAAATTCAAAACTAGCGACCGGTTCCAGATAAGAAGAGGAGCTTGCGAAATCAGGCTCCGATGACAGAGTGATGCAATGCAAGTTGAAATCATCAACACGGGTAGCGAATTAATGCTCGGGTTTGTTGTCAATACACACCAACAGTGGTTATGTCGGCAGCTTTCGGATTTAGGTTTTAATATCGAACGGCAGGTAGCGGTTCATGACGAGGCTCTTGCTATTCAACAAGCAGTCAGGGAGGCGATCCAACGGGCCGAGTTGGTCATTACGACGGGCGGGTTGGGGCCGACGTCGGACGATATCACTCGCGATTTGATCGCCCAACTCTTTGATAAACCTTTACGTGAAGATCCAAAAATCGTCGCAGACATCGAGCAGTTTTTTGCTCAGAGGTCTCGTCAGATGCCCGCTAGCACAAGAGTGCAGGCCATGGTTCCCGAGGGAGGGGTCGTGTTGTGGAATAATCACGGCACCGCGCCCGGTCTAGCGTTACCGACTCCTCGAGGTTGGCTGGTCATGTTGCCGGGGCCACCACGCGAACTACGGCCCATGTTCCGAGATCAGTTGGTGCCGAAGTTGGCGCAGTGGTTTTCGACCCCAGTCCCGTTTGTTTGTAAGAGCCTAAAAACTACTGGGTTAGGGGAGTCCTTTCTCGAGGAACGCATTGCTCCGACGTTAAGCGGTCTTGTGGCTCAGGGATTAGGTGTCGGCTATTGCGCACGTGTGGGCGAGGTCGATGTGCGGTTCACCGCTCGCGGCGATGATTCGGCGCAACTCGTCGCCGAGGCTGTCGGAGTCGCTCGAGAGTTATTAGGAAGTCATATCTTTTCCGAGACAGAATCAGATTTAGCTTCCGTGGTGGTTGGGTTGCTGACGAGACAGAACCACACGGTAGCGATCGCAGAATCCTGCACTGGCGGCTATCTGGCTAACCGAATCACGAATGTTCCGGGTGCCTCGGCTGTGTTTCAGGCGGGATTAGTCACTTACAGCAACGCGGCAAAAATAGAGTTTCTAGGAGTTCAACCCTCGACCTTGGAGCAGCATGGGGCTGTGAGCGAGGCCACCGCGTCGGAGATGGCACTCGGTGCCCAACGGCGAACAGGCTCGACTTATGCCCTAGCGTTGACGGGCATTGCGGGACCCAGCGGCGGCACTTCCGAAAAACCTGTTGGCACCGTGTTTATCGGATTCGCAACTCCCGAAGGTGTTGTCGTTCACCGTTTCTTGAATGAGTATGATCGAGAAACTTTTAAATTTTATACCTCCCAGCAAGCCTTAGATATTCTCAGGCGATCCATTTTAAAAGTCGCAGGGATTTCGCTCTCCTGACGGTTCTCGGGTGCGAGTTGCGACTTGCCGACAGGCTTCGACCCGTTACCTTTGTGGCGTGGAGTGGTTGATTGATCGAAATGTATTTGCGCTCGCCGTTGTCATCTACGGGGTGAGTTCGATTTATTCAGTGTTTCTTTGGCGCCGAGGGTTTCGCGAGGATAACCGCGTCAGCTATTTTCTTTTGTTGGCTGGGGCGGGTTTTCATACGACCGCGATGTTCATGCGGGGCTTTCGTCTCGATCGGTGCCCCGTTAATAATCTGTATGAAGCCATTGCCTTCGTGACTTGGCCGATTGTTGCAACCTACCTAGTCATCGGTATGTGGCGACGGCTCCGCTTTCTCGGTGCTTTCGCTTCACCAATTCTTTGCGCCATTGGGGTGTTTGCCTTGATGCCCGCGTTGGATGTCCGTGGGACTCAACCCAACTTCAGCAACGGTTGGTCCAGTTTACACGCTGCCCTCATTCTTCTCGCTTACGGAGCGTTCGGTTTGAGTTCAGTCGCGGCATTGATGTACCTCACCCAAGACCATGATTTAAAATTTCACAAACTCCGTGCTGTGTTCTCGATGATGCCCCCGATCCAACGACTCGAAAGCGTCGTATTACGATCGATGATTCTAGGATTCATTCTTCTAACGATCGGGCTGCTGATGGCACCTTGGCTGCTCTTTGCCTATTTTGGTGTTTATTTCACACCTGAACCCAAGACTCTCTGGTCCATTTTTGTCTGGGTTCTCTATGCCATCATTCTTGGCATGGCGCGTGGGTCGGCGTTAGGAGGGCGAAAGATTTCGTGGGCGGCCATCGCAGCTTTTGTTTTTGTGCTCCTGACTTTTTGGGGCTTTAACCTCTTATCCTCGATCCATAACCCTTAGCTTCAATTCTCTAGTTTCTGTCACCATGCCGATAGTTGTCATAGGACTCAATCATCAGACGGCTCCGATCACAGTGCGGGAGCGTTTCGCCTTCGCCGACTCGTTGGTGCCGGAGACGTTAGCCCGAATGAAGTCGGAGGGCTTGATTCAAGAAGGGGTGATTCTCTCAACTTGCAACCGTGTCGAGATCTACGCAGCAACAGAGGGCAACCCAGTCGAGGCGGGAAAAAAGCTAGTCCAGTTTCTGACGAATTTCCACTCTTACGAAGAGGTTCTGACGGATGAGATTTATTCCATCGGCGAGCCGCTAAGTGTGCAGCATCTCTTTAAAGTCGCTTGTGGGCTTGATTCCATGGTGTTAGGTGAGACAGAGATTCTAGGACAACTCAAGAAAGCCTACGACCTAGCACTGCAACACAAGCACACCGGCCTGCGGTTGAATAAGGCGTTCCAGCGAGCGTTCAATGTCGCCAAGCAGATCCGCACCGAAACCAATATCCAACGCGGAAACACCTCCGTAGCTTCTGTGGCAGTCGAGCTTGCTGAAAAGATTTTTAATACACTTCAAGATCGACAGGTCATGGTTGTCGGCGCGGGTGAGACAAGTGAGAAAACCGCACGCGCACTCTTGGGACGAGGTGCGCGGAGTATTATTGTTTCAAATCGATCGTTCGATCGTGCGGAAGTTTTGGCAAAAGAATTGGGAGGTCGTGCAATCCCTTTTGAGGATTGGGCTGCTGAGTTCGACCTCATCGACATTGTCATCAGCAGCACGTCCGCGCCCCATTACGTGTTGGATCGTCCTAAACTCGAGTTGTTAATCCGCAACCGTCGTGGAAGGCCATTATTATTGGTTGATATTGCTGTGCCACGCGACATTGATCCCGAGGTTAACATGTTGGATAACGTCTATCTTTACAATGTTGACGACTTACAATCCATCGCCGATGAGAGCCTCAAACAACGGCAGGATGAAATCAAAAAATGCCTCGCAATTATTGAAAGTAAATCTAAAGCATTTCTGCAAGTAGGACGATTTCAGCGACAATTCGATCCGTTTCCATTGATTACTTTTAACCCATTACTTTCCCCTCGCGCCTGACCATGGAATCCGGAAAAACCATTCGCATCGCAACCCGAGGTAGTGCTCTCGCTTTGGCACAAGCAAACACGGTGTTAAGCCAGTTCGAGGCGGAATTTCCGAACCTCGATTTCGAACTGAAGATCATTCGCACCACGGGGGACAAGCTCCAAGCCGTTGCCATCGCTGACACCAATCAGCCCTTGCCTAAGGGACTTTTCACCAAGGAATTGGAAGTTGCGTTACTTTCTGGCGAAGCTGACTTGGCGGTGCATAGCTTGAAAGATCTTCCCACCGAACTTCCTGACGGACTCAAACTCGCAGCCGTTCTCGAACGTGCCGATGTCCGAGATGTGCTGATCTATCGCC
>Ga0114966_10001974_pt1 | contig 18514 bp, 9 predicted proteins | sample M_130207_XF_Meta_FD_87029 | JGI IMG/M metagenome (GOLD analysis project Ga0114966, IMG submission 87029) | Freshwater microbial communities from Lake Montjoie, Canada to study carbon cycling - M_130207_XF_MetaG | ecosystem: Environmental > Aquatic > Freshwater > Lake | place: Lake Montjoie...
CGGCGCGAAGGCGATCTTGGTTTCAAACCACGGTGGTCGTCAACTTGATGGCGCGCCTGCCACTGTTGAAGCACTGCCGCACTGTGTTGATGCAGTTGCCGGGCGTGTTCCGGTATTGGTTGATGGTGGCGTTCGCCGTGGTACTGACATCCTGCGCGCGCTTGCGCTCGGTGCGCAGGCCGTGTGCATTGGTCGACCGATTCTTTGGGGGCTTGCGTCGGGTGGCGAAGAAGGAGTGTCCCGCGTGCTCGCAATTCTGGCGCAGGAACTGGACGTCACGCTCGCGCTGTCCGGTTGCACGGGCGTGAATGATGTAACGGATGATTTGCTGCGACCGTGATGATTTGCAGCCGGCGGTGATGCGTTTGGCGCGGAGCTCGAAGTGAGGTTGTTGTGCGCTCACCGCTCGCTCCTCGCGCTCAATCAGCGCCCGTGACCGCCGCCACCGCCGCGCCCGCCCATTCCGCCGCGGTCCATGCCGCCGTACCCATTCATGCCGCCCCAACCGCTGAGCTGTCCGTAGCCGCGGTAGCCGTTCGACCATCCTCCATATCCGTAGCCGTACGGATTGACGGGGCGCGACACCGTGCGGTCGTACCAACCGGTGTCCTGATTGAAGCCGGGCAGGCCGCGGTCGTAGTCGTTGCCCCAGCGTTGTGCGTAGGTGCCGCCTTGGTCGCTGATGCCCCAACCGCCGCCGTTGAAATTGCCGCCGCGCTGGTATGGGGCGCCCTCTGAAGCACCGTTTCCTTGTTGAGCGCCGTTACTGCTATTGCCACCATCGCTTCGAGTGGCGTAGTTGGTTTCACCGCGCGCGAACGCCCCGCGTGGGCTTCCATCAAAGTTGTGGTTTGGATCCGGGCGGAATCCATCAGCGTTCGTGTTGCGTGCTTGTGATGATGCCCATGGGGAACCGTCGCGCTCCTGGAAATTGCCGCTGCCCGTGCGTTGACCTGCGCGCGCTGCGTCATCGCGCCACGAGCCGTCCGCCGTGCGGGATGCCGCGGACTTCTGCCACGCACCGTCGGAGCGTGTGTACATCTGGTCACCGCGACGCTGCGTCACTTGTCCGTTGCGATTGGCCATGACATTGTCACTGCTGTTTGTTGCGTGATGCCATGCAGCGTCGTCGCGTGCGCCGTTTCCTTCGGCACGGTTCGCGCCGCCGGGTGTCTTGCGATACGGACCGATCTGCCCGTAGCGACTGATATCACCAGCTGCGCCTGCTCGGTTGTAACTCGTGGCTGCGTTGTCCCAGCCGCGCCGATATGCGCCGCCCCAATGATTGTTCCACCAACCGCTGCCATCGCGCCAGCCCCACGGGTGATAGCCCCAGCGCCACGCATCGCCGAAGCCCATGCCGAGCGCATAGCCAACGCCGAAGCCGCGACCGCCGCCCCACCAACCGTCGCCGCCCCAATAGGCGCCGGGGTAGAGGCCGTAGTCGCCCCAGCCGGGGTAACTGTAGAAACCCCAACCGCCGTAGTCGTCGCCGTAACTCGGCCAGTAGCCGTAAGTATTTGGATAGCCGCCGTAGTTGTCCCAGGTGTCATTGTCAGTGATGTCTGAATTGTCGCCGAGCACGACATCTTGCGCGCCGATCGATCCGGGATAGGTGTATCCGGTGCCGAATGCAACGGTGCCGTCATTCTCATAGCTATTCATGTAGCCCGCAGTGAATCCGAACGTCACGGATTCGGCGGTGGAGTTGTAGACCTGCACATAGGTGGCTGCATAGATCGGGCAACTTGGCGGAATGGTATAGATCGATTCTGGAACTGCGTCACAGAGCGTCCACGGTCCGTTCGGCGCGCTTGCAACAAACCACGCGGCGGTATCGCAGAGGTAATACATGTCTTTGCAATAGATGAGCGGCGAACTTGCATTCGTGGCGCACTGCATGTTGGTGCCGACAATCGGCTTGAAGCGCGCGGGACCACCGATGGTGGAGAGTTTCGCCTTCGCGAGTGCGCGGTCCAGTGTTGCAACATGCGGGATCGTCTGTTGATAGACGGCTTCTGTTCCCTGCGGCGTGTTGGGCACTGATGCAAGGACGTTGCCCCAAGTTCCGTGCGGATCAATCTGCACGAACGATGCTGGAATGGACGCAGGCTTTGCGTAGGTCCACGGGCCGTTGACGAGATCGGTGGATGTGAACCAGCGTCCGGAAGCCAAGAGCCACCACGCGTTGTCGGCGCTCGTGGTGAAGAGATCGCAATTGGCGTTGGCAACGGCAAACAGTCCGTCGGCGACCTGCGTGAGGTTCGGCTGCCCGTTGATACTCACGAGGCACATGGGTGATGTGCTGACGATGACTTCGGGCGTCTTGCCAGCGGGTGGCGGCGAGGTTGGCACGGCAGCGGGGTGTCGCTCCGGAAGTGCCGCGGCGATGGTCTTGAGCGCGGATGCAGAAGGCGTCTTGCCCTCAATGTATGGACCCGTGTAGCGCGAGGAGTGCAACCATGTGTCGGTGCCGATCCGCGTGAACCAGGTGCGTGTTGCTTTATCGAAGGCGAGCAGCGAAGGTGTGTTTTGTGCAAGACCGATGCCGCTGTCGCCGAGTTCGCGCAGTGCAGGTTTGCCGTCAAGCAGAAGAAGCACTGCGGCGTGATTGATCACTCGAATCTTTGGTGGCGCGTTACTGAGTGACGCACGCGTTGAGGTCTGGTCCTTGACCACTTGCATGTTCTGCATGACTGTTGCGCGATTCACCGTGAAGGTGACTCCGAAGAGCATCTTCTGAAGTTCGGCGGACGCGGCGGACGCATCGGAATTGTTGGCGAGTTGCGAATTCTGCACCAGCATGTTTGAGACTTCGATCAAGCCGGCGGCGAGGTCGTTATCGAGGTCGGCGGTGAAGAACAGTGCGCCGTACATCGCAGGCATTCCGGTGATTTCCACGCTGAATGCGGCGCGTGCTGTGGCGCGCGTCCCGGAGATCGTTTCAAATTGTGGCGTGTAGAGCGTGTAAGTGGTGGCGTCCACGGTGGCGGTCTGCGGCCAGAGCGTTTCGCCGTTGTCGTGATCGGGCGCTGGGGCGGCGGGGGTGCCGACGTTAGCCGTTGTGACGGGGGTCGGTGCGGGCGCTGTTGGTTCGCTCGGCGCGGATGAATCGGAGCGTGGAGTTTCGATGATCGTCGCGGGTGGCGCGGGAGTTGGCTCGGGAGCTGGTGTCGGAGTTGGTGTCGGAGTTGGCTCGGGAGCTGGTGCTGGAGTTGGTGCTGGAGTTGGTGTCGGAGTCGGCGCGGGAGTCGGCGCCGGAGTTGGCTCCGCTACTGGTGCTGGTGCCGGAGTCGGCGCGGGAGTTGGCTCCGGTGCTTGCGGAGGTGCCTGCTTCTCTACCGCCTTTGTGGCGACCTTCGGTCCCGGGGTCGCGGTTGGTTGTGTGGAAGGACCGGGCCGCGTTGATTGCACGGGTGGTGCCGCGATCGCAGTGCAAGTGATGAGAAGCGCAGTCAGCGTGGCGAATCGAATGGAGTGGTGCATGAGGGGTTACCTGTAACCCTCAGGCTAATTCGTGCGGGTGTTACGCGGGGAAGGATTCTTTTTGCTCCTTATGGATGTCTGTTGCTCGCGCTGGCATCGTGCCGATGATATCCTAACAAACACCGTACAATAAATCCCATGGGTTACTCACTTCCATCCGAAGGCACCGAGCAACGCCGCGCCGTACGTGCGGCGTTGGCTGAGCGTATTGGAACCCTCGAGGGTCGCGCTCAAGCGATGACTGAGCGCCCCATGCACATCGCCACGGGGTGGACAGCCATCGATGCCGCGCTCGGTGGCGGCATTGCGCGTGCAGGGTTACACGAGTGGTGGGGCGCGCTGCCCGAGGTGCGTGCGGTGCTGGTGCAGTTGGCATGGAACGCGCTCTTGCATGACGATCGACATCGCGTGGGTGCGCATCGACATGTTGTCTGGGTTGGTCGCGCGGCGTGGCCGTCAGCCGATGCGCTGGTGCGTGGGATGCGCGCGCCGATCGCTGGGATGTTTGGTCAGCGTATCCCGCGCACTTGGCCCGATGCGAGACTTCACGATCGTTCACTCATGGTTGATGTGCCCGCGCACGACACCGGCGCGCGGCTCTGGGCAATCGAGCAGGCCGTGCGCTGCCCAGGCATTTGTGCGGTGATCGCCGACGGCCGCGGCTTCGACTTGGCAGCGACACGACGACTGCAGTTGGCTGCATCCGATACATGTCTCCTGTGCATGCGCGGCACGGAACATCGCACCGACGCGCGTCGAAGTGTGCTGACGGCTGGTGCAACGCGCTGGTTAGTAGAGCGCACCGAGCGGCCAACGCATGTCATCACTGATCGCGTCCCGTGGTTACGAACAATGCAAGAGCGTGGCGTTGTGGGCGCAGAGCTCATATCACGCATTCCCCCCGAGCCAACATGGCGAGTGACGATCGAACGTTCCAAGGGAACATCGATGCATATTTCCAGTGAATGCAGCGCGCATGTCGCACAATCGTGGCAGTGGCAGGGGACTGCTGAGGCGCCCGCGCCCGAGGCAGCGGCTGCGCGCCGACGCGCGAAGCGTGGCGAGCGATTGATCGCCGATCACGCAGCGCGGAGTGCTCTGGAGTTGCGGGCGCTCAAAGATATTGACAACGCGGAGCCAACAGCTGGTGCAATCACCCGCTCGCGTTCGCACGATCGAGTCACCAGCCGAGGCACGCGCTGGGCGCGCGGAAATGATGGTCGAGGCGTTGCGTGAATACGCATGTGAGGTTTATCAATGCCGCCGACTGTCATTCCATGGTTTATCGCGATTGTGCTCCCCGGATGGTCGCGACCGCAAGAAACGCTCACTCGTATGGCTATGTGGTGTATGCGATTCACACCGCGAGTTCATCTTGAACATGTCGGGTGTACGGGTGTAGTGCCATCGACGCCATCGGCATCGACGGCATTACTTTCATCGTCGCCGCCGTCGATGCCGACATCAATGCCGCCACTCATCTTGCTTGACGTCAGCGGATGTCTGCGCGTGAATGGTGGAGCGCGACGCGTGGTCGGTCGCATCGCGCGCGGTCTCACTCGGCGCGGAATTGTTCACGCACTCGGCAGCGCGCCGTCGAGTGGTCAAGCAGTCGTACAGGCAATGGGCGTGGGGCTTGGATATGGGAATTCGTATGCACCTCATCCCTCTCGCCCCCATCACCCAAGTCTTGACATCGCCGAGCTCGAACAGCTGCCGTTTCAATGTTTGCGGATATCCGACGCCATCTGCGCAGCACTGCGCGAGGTGAATCTCACGCGCATCGGCGAGGCGCGAGTGATTGCACGTTCGGCGCTTACCGATCGCTACGGTCCGGAGCTCGGCGAGCGGCTTGATATGGCATTTGGTCTGCGGCCGTGGCCATTTCGCGCGGTGGCACCGCCAGTGCCGGTTGTGGGCGAATTTGTATTTGCATCGCCATGCGCACAACAAGAGGCGGTGGAGCTGGCATGTATCCAGGCTGTTGAAATGCTCTGCGCGGCGATCGAGTCATCAGGCGATGTTGTTCGAAATGAAGACGGATCTGTGCGTATAAGCCGCATTGGCTGCACAAACGGACGCGGTGTGCGAACGCTTGCGGTGCGCGTGGAGCGAGCGCGTCTTGCAACTGTGATTGGGACGATTCATTTCGGAGAAGCAACGCGCGACCCGCGTCACCTGTGGTCAATTCTGCGTCCGCGCATACAGCGCATGCATCTTGGTGAGCATGAACTCGGCGAAGGCATCGAGCGAATCCTGCTTACCGCTACGCGTGTGGGCCGATGCCGCGGTGGTACGCCGTTTCTCGGTGGCGCGGTTGGTATGGCAGCGACGAACACGAGCGGTTCGAGTGTGTCAGTGATGGCAGGGGAGGGCGTCCATCGCATAAGTATTCACTCTGGAAATGATCACCATGCTGCAACTCAGCGTGCTATCGGCGAACTGGTTGATCAATTGCACGCACGCCTTGGGCAAGGTGGCGTGCGCCGTGCGGATGCGTAGAATGTTCGCATGAACCCCACATTCATTGTGACAAACGCACGTTTGTTGTCTTGCCGCGTTGTACTTGCACTGCTCTTTCCCGTTGCACTTCTTGCAGGGTGCACCGCTAATCCGTTCTTGATGAACTACCGCGGCGACCGCCTCTCACCCGTACTTGAGGCGCAGGTTGTGCAGGACGCACCCGCCGAAGGAACGGCAACCGAAATTGGTTCAAGCACATTTCTGGCCTCGGGTCCTCAGGCTGGTGACGCGGAGGCGCTCGCAGCTGCCTGTGAACTGGGTGCCGGAATGGTGAAGTGGAGCTGCGTGAATGCTGGCAAGGTTGAGACGACTGAAATGGATCCCGTCTATCAACGGCGCGCAGAGAACCGAGGCAACTTCGGGACCTATGTTCCGATCCCCGGTCAGCGCGAGTCATGGCAGTACACCGCCCGTTTCTGGCGCTCGAATACGGTGCCGGGAGACGCGAAGGCGCCCCCTGGAATTCCACCTGCCGGAACTCAACCCGCAGCAATTACGGCGCGGTCGGCGGTGCCATCACCGGCCCAGCCTTCACCGAAGCCAATGGCCCCTTGAGACCCTCTTTCTCACCGGTATTCGAGACAACCCATTGCGTGGGCAGTCGAAGCGCCTCTGGACCGGCATACGCCACGGCATCCAAGGTCAATGAAACAACGCGTGCCTCGCCATCACGACTGGCATGGCTGATCTGAACCAGACGGCCAGTTGCCTTGTCAATCGCTAAGAAGGTGGTGTTCCCCTCAAACCAGGTGGCGATGTAGTCGCATCGCGCCTCGCCGAGCGTTCCTTCGCCCGTCTTGAGCGCAAGCAGTCCAGCCTCGGGGCGGTAGCGGGCGCGCAGGATCGCATACGGCTGGCGGTTCATGGATCGCTCAAACGCCTTGCGTCGCGAATCGACGAGCGGGGTCTTGCGACCATTGCTTGAAGTGATCATCGCACTCTCAGGAGTGACGAGGGTTTCGTACTGGTAGTTGTCCTTCGGCGTGCCGCCCACCTTCTGCCAGGCATCAACGCGGCGCATGGTGTGCGGTCCAGCAAACTCCAGAGTCTCTGTGATGTCCCATGAATCGGCGCCTTGTTGCACGCGACGTGTGGATACTTGTGTAAAGGAATTTGCAGCCTTAATAGCTTCTTTTCCGCCCGCCCAGGTAACCCATCGGCCGATCGCGGCGAGTCCCGCGGCTTGTTGCTCAGGTGTTCCAGCAGGCATTTCATCAAGCGGTTCCATGTAGCGCCGCGGTTGAGCGCGGAACAATTTCATGCACTCATCCGATGCAAAGAAGTACAGCATGCCTTCCTGCAGCGCATATCTCCGTGCGTCGCCGAGTCCACCAAGTGGACCCATGCGTCCGCAAGCGCCGCCTTGTTGTGCGGCATAGCGGGCCGAGTCGCGATTGAATGTATCGCGCGTACCGGTGTTGGCAAAGATGTAGGTATTGCCTTCGTAGGTGACAAAAATTGATCGCTCGCCAGGAACCACTTGGCCGGACTGAAGAAGTACCGGGTCGACTGGCAAGGTGCGCTCCGGCGTTGCATTTGCAGCAGCGGATACAGCTTCTGGGGTATTGAGGAGCGGCGATTGCGGCATCTGTGTGGATGGTGCTGTAACTGGCGCTGTAACTGGTGTCGCGGGCGGCGCCATCGCAACGGCCCCGCAATTCACGAACGCGGAACAGAGCAGGGCGGAAACGAGAAGTGTGGTGGGTGCGATGCGCATGAGTGGTAATAGCCAAGGTGTCGGCGTGTGGGCTTTGCAGCGTATTCGCGGTCGGCACATTGGAGTTCACGTCCAAACCGAGTATGCTAACAAACACCGTACAAATAAACAAGGCGCTGCTCCCGTGCTTGGAAATACACCATTCTGCGAACTCGCGGCACTCAGCAACTTCTCCTTCCTTGAAGGTGCAAGCCATCCTGAAGAGATCATCGCTCGCGCGGCGAAACTGCAACTTGGCGCAGTAGCGATTGCTGATCGTCACACAATGGCCGGCGTCGTGCGCGCGCATGTCGCCGCGCAGCAGCACGACATGCAATTGGTCGTTGGCACGCGTTGCAGTTTCCTACTTGGCGCCGATGAAGAGCCAACGCACTTGGAGTTGGTGCTGCTCGCGGAATCTGTAGACGGCTACGCGCGCATGTGTCGCCTATTGACCCTCGGCAAGCGTCGGGCGGGTTGGACGCTGGACATGGACGCCAATGTTGCGGCCGTTGCAGCGGGCATCGAATCGCGCACTGCTGCGCGCAATGCATCTGCGTGCCACCTGTGGCTGCATGATCTTGTCGATGCAAGTGTGCAGTCGCTTGGCAGTGGCGAGCCTGGCGATGGCTCTGGTCACGGATCTGGACGAGCGCCGGGTGCGGATCGACCGCTTGCTCCGTTCGCAATTCCCGGTGTACATGCCATCGTCATTCCTCCAGATGAATACGGCGCGATGCAGCCCTGCTTTCTTGAATCACTTCGCTGGCTTCGTACCGTCTTTGATGATGATCGACTTTCGCTTGGATTTGTCCGTCACTCAGGACCAGATGATGCACTTCGTTTGCTGCAGTTGGAGTGGATTTCCTCCGAAGTATGCGTGCCGCTTCTCGCGAGCAACAATCCATACTGCCATGATCGAAATCGTCAGGAATTGCAAGACATTCTCACTGCGATCCGCGCCGGGCATACGGTGCAGGAATTGCGTTCCGTGGAGCGCACCCGCGCAGTTGACCGCGCTCATGGATGTGCTCATCGCGGGGCGCGGCTCTTGCCTGATGACGCGCGGCACCTCGTTGACGGTGATGGAATGCGCGCGGTGCTCGCCGATGTTCCGCGTGATGTATGCGACGCATCGATCGCACGCAGTGCGTACGTTGCACAGCGTTGCGCTGGGTTCTCTATGTCGATGCTCCGCTATCGCTATCCACGTGAAGTTGCGCCGCCTGGCGTTGATCCGATGGCGCATCTGCGAATCTTGGTTGAAGATGGCGCTGCCCAGCGTTGGCCGGCGAGTTCCTCATGCAGAGAAAGCATCCCCACAAAGGTCCGTGCGCAGCTTGATCACGAATTCGCAATCATCGCTGAACTTGAATATGCGTGTTATTTCCTCACCGTGCATGCCATTGTCAGCTTTGCACGCGCGAACAATATTCTCTGCCAAGGGCGCGGCGCAGCAGCAAACAGCGCCGTCTGTTTCTGCTTAGGAATTACTGCTGTTGATCCAACTCGCAGCGACATGCTCTTTGAGCGATTCATCAGCCGCGAACGCGACGAGCCGCCAGACATAGACGTTGACTTTGAACACGAGCGTCGCGAGGAAGTGATTCAATTCATCTACCGAACCTGGGGTCGATCCCGGGCCGCTCTTTGCGCGGAAGTGATCTGCTTCCGCGACCGCAGCTCCTTGCGCGAGGCAGCCAAAGCGCTTGGTGTTCCGCCTGAGTCGCCGGAGGCGGTGCGCATTGCGGCAGCGCTGGAAGGATTCCCTCGGCACCTTTCGCAACATGTTGGAGGCTTCATCATCACTGATGGCCCACTGTGCGAACTTGTACCGGTGCGCAATGCTCGCATGGACGCACGCACCATTGTTGAGTGGGATAAAGACGACATTGATGCCATGGGAATGTTGAAGATGGATGTATTAGCGCTTGGCATGCTCACGGCCATTCGCAAGGCGATTGACTTGGGAAACGCGCATCCAGTGCCGAGCTGGCCGCTCGACTCTTCCGGCGCGGGCGCACTGATGTACCGCACCGTTCCTGCCGAAGATGCGGCCACTTACCAGATGACGTGTCGCGCAGATACTGTGGGCGTGTTTCAAATCGAGAGCCGCGCGCAGATGAGCATGTTGCCGCGCCTGAAACCGCGGTGTTTCTATGACCTCGTCATTGAGGTAGCCATTGTGCGCCCAGGGCCGATTCAAGGCGACATGGTGCATCCCTATCTGCGCCGACGTGACGGCATCGATCCGACGCACTATCCAAACGAAGCAATGCGCGCGGTGCTTGGAAAGACACTTGGAGTGCCGCTCTTTCAGGAGCAGGCGATGTTGCTTGCGGTGGTGGCGGCTGGGTTCACGCCCGGCGAGGCAGACAAACTGCGTCGTGCGATTGCCTCCTGGAAACGATCCGGAAATCAAATCGCTTCGTTCAAAGAGCAGTTGGAATCCGGTATGCGTGCGCGCGGGTATTCGGATCAATTTGCGGCGCAGGTGTTCGGGCAGATCCAGGGTTTCTCCGGTTACGGATTTCCGGAGAGTCACGCGGCAAGCTTTGCACTCTTGGTCTATGTCTCTGCATGGCTCAAGTGCCATCATCCTGCAGCGTTCACGGCCGCGCTTCTCAACAGTCAGCCGATGGGTTTCTACGCGCCCGCGCAGCTGGTACGTGACGCGCGTGAGCACGGTGTTGATGTCCGCGCGGTGGACGTATTGAGTAGCGAATGGGATTGCACGCTTGAGGAACGAGAACGGCGCGACGCTTCCCATCCGGGTCTGCGCCTCGGCCTGCGCATGGTGGCCGGTTTGCGCGAAGAAGACGGGCGCGCGGTAGCGGCTGCAGCGCGCGGCGCGCGGACTGCAGCAACGTTGACATCGGTTGAGTCGCTTTGGCGTGCGTCTGGCTGCAGTTTGCACGCGCTTCGGCGGTTAGCCGCTGCGGATGCATTTACCGGCATGGGAATTCCGCGCCAACAAGCTCTGTGGCAGGTGCGCGCGTTGCGCGGTGGTGACACGCCGGTGCTCGACGATGCTGCCGCGCGCGGCGCCACGCTTTTTGACATGTTGCCGCAGCCGTTGCCGCCCGTTCCAGCGCTTCGCTCCGTGGCTGCTGATTACGCCAGCACCGGGCTTTCCTTGCATGACCATCCAATCCGATTCCTGCGCGAATCAATTGCACGCCGCGGAGGAACGGAATGCGTTCATCTGCGCAGCATCGGCGAGGCAACCAAGCGACCAACTGCCATAGTTGCGGGGTTGGTGCTATGCAGGCAGCAACCGTCCACAGCTTCAGGGATCACGTTCATGACCATTGAGGATGAGACGGGCATCGCCAATTTGATCGTTCGGCCCCGCGTTTACGAGCGGGTTCGTGCCGTTGTTCGTCATGCGACGGCTCTCATGGCAGAGGGCACGGTGGAGCATCGATCCGGAGTCACGCACCTTCTAGTGCGTCGCATCACTGACTTGACTGATGAACTCAGCGAGATGGCAATGGGCGACCCAATCGCGCAGCAATCACGGGACTTTCGTTAGCGTCAGGCTTACTTGGAAGTACCAGGCTTGCCGGCGTTGGCGCCAAACTTGCCTGTCTGCATCTCTGCCGGCTGCTTTGCTTCAGCGTCCATTTGCTTTCCTGGCACTGGCTGAACCAGCACGCCGTCCGAACGCGGAATCGGCTTTGCTTCAACGGGTGGACGCTTGGGCATCGGAACCGACGGCGGAATCGGCTTTGGATGCCGCATGGCGCCGCGTTCGCGAGCAGGTATCCAGCCAGCGGGTGGCTGACCGCGCCCTGTGTTCCCGATCGGTCCACCGCGATATGCATCAAGCAGGCCAGTGAAGTTCCCGCTGCCGCAGAAGAACTGGGCGGTTGCCACGCAGTTGGCATCCCACTGCACGTCACAGCATGAAGGCTGGAACGCGCACACCGTCTGGCAGCAACCAATTTCGTTGCAGAATGGTGTGGCGTGTACTTGCAGGCAACTACCGGTGCTGGCATCTCCGCAGCTGTTCGAATCACAGCCACAGGAAGGATCCGCGGCAGCAAGGTTCACGCAGGTGACATCCCATGCAGTGTCGCAGCAGAACGAATCGATAAGGCAGACTCGTGTGCAGCAACTCTGGTCGGAGCAGTTGGGGATGATGCTCGGCACGCAGCAACTCTGCAGCAAATCACTACCGCACGGCGGAACGGGGCAGGCCTCGTCCTTGGCGGTGCAGGTGTCGCGGGCGACTCCGGCGCAGACACTGTCCCAGAGAGTGTTGCAGCAGTACGCATCTTGCGCACATACCGACGCGCAACATGCGGCATCGTTACAGGCGCCGTTGTCGTGGGCTCGGCAGCAATTGCCAGCACACACATCGCCGCAGACATAACTACATCCGCACGAGGTGATGGTGCGCGCAATGTCGACGCAATCAGCATCCCACTCAGTATTGCAGCAGTAGGTGTCTTCTGCGCATACCGCAGCGCAGCAGACGGGATCATTTGATGACTGGCCAGGGTGCGGTTCGCATGATGGTCCAGCGTCGAAGTCTCCACACACTGGCTTTTTGCAGTTTGTAGCGTTCGCTGGCAGCGAGGCCAAGTTGACGCAGGCGAAGTCCCAAGCGATGGTGCAGCAACTTGGGTCGGCAACGCAGACCTTGCTGCAGCATTCGCCGCGGCTACAACCAGGGAGGTCATGCTCAATGAAGCAGTCGCCGGACTCTGGCAGTCCGCACGAACTTCCGCAGCGGGCGAGGGCGCCGGCCGCGCACAACGCATCCCACGAAGCACTGCAGCACAGCGGGTCATTACGACACACCGCATCGCAGCAATATGGATCGTTGCAGTAGGGCTCTTGGTGCGGAATCAAGCAGGGCTTGTTGCAGCCGGAGCCGCATCCGATTGCGCCACAGCAATATTCGCGCGCGATTGAAACGCATGCGCTATCCCAGTCGGCATCGCAGCACGAGGGGCTGATGTTGCACACGATGGAGCAGCACGAGCCGTCGTCGCAGCCTGGGTTGTCATGAGCCTCGAAGCATCCGCCGTGGCATGGGCAGGTCCAACCGCTGTTAGCGGGAACCTTGCAGAGTGTGCGTGCGGTGGTGACGCATGTGCTGTCCCACTCGCCTTGGCAGCAGGACGGATCCGCCGCGCAGACCCCGTTGCAGCACGAGGAGTCATGGCAGCCTGGGCTGGAGTGTGAAGCGAAGCAATCACCAACGGCGGGGCAGGATTCTGGGGCAGGACAGACGGCTGTTGCAACCAGTACGCATCCTTGGTCCCATGCAGTCGTGCAACATGATGGATCCACGCTGCAGACGGCGCGGCTGCACTCGGCGTTGGCGCAGCCGGTGGATGCGTGTGCCGTGAGGCAGCCTTCGCGCCCAATCGTCACCACGAATGTTGGCGTGCACATGTAGACGGCTTCGTGCGCACATACGGCGTCCCAGCGGGCTTCGCAGCAGTAGGGATCGATGTCTCGGCAGATAGCAGTGCAGCATGCGCCATCGCTGCAGCCGCGGGTGTAGTTGGGGATCCAGCAACTTCGGAGCGACGAATTGCTTGAGCCGCACACGCTGATGGGGCTGATGCAACTCACGTTGGCCGTACTCACGCAGAGTGAGTCCCATTGGCTTTCGCAGCAGAATGGATCGATATTGCACACGGATGCGCAGCATGTTCCGTCTGCGCAATTGGGCGAAGCGTGTGGGGAGTAGCAACTTCCCGAGAGCGGATCGCCGCATTGGTCGCAGATCTCAACAGCTTTCAGGGCGCAGGCGGCATCCCAACCCACTTGGCAGCAGTATGCGAATGAAGGATCAGCGCACACCTGACTGCAGCAGCCGGGCTTGTCGCATCCGACGGCTGTTGGGTGTGCGATATAGCAACTGCCGTTCACTGGCAGCGATGTGTTTGGATCAATGCAACCCGGCTGTGATGAGCAGAGGTCGTTCGCAATCGCCACACATGCTGCGTCCCAAGTCACGTAGCAGCAGTAGGGATCGCGCATGCACACCGTTTGGCAGCAGAAGGAGTCGGCGCATCCGATGCGTGTATGGGTGATGAAGCAGCTGGTTTCCTCGCCAGCGTTCGTATCGCCGCCGCATGCGCAACTCTCGCTGCTGCAACTTGGAGTGACGAGCGCAATCTGCGTGCAACTGATGTCCCAAGAATGGGTGCAGCAGAAGGGATCAAGTGCGCAGACTGCTGCGCAGCACAGACTGTTGCTGCAGTACGGCGTGGAATGTGCGATGCAGCATGGACCAGTGTTGACCGCGCCGCAGCCTTGGCATGCAGCGGCCTGCGTATCAACGCAGCTCTGGTCCCAACTGGTGGTGCAGCAGTACGGATTCAGATTACAAACGGTGGTGCAACATGTGGAGTCGTCGCAGTAGGGAAGGCTGTGAACCGTGTCGCAGGCCCCGCTTCCGCCAACACCGCATGTGAGGCAATTGGCAGTTGCGAGGGTCACGCAGTTTGAATTCCACTGCATATCGCAGCAGGTTGGGTCAATCGCGCAGACTCGGCTGCAGCAATTCGGATCGCTGCAGGAGGGGGTTTGGTGGGGTTGATAGCAACTGGCGGTGGTGCTTCCGCAACCGACGCAGGTAATGGTTGCTTGGGCCGCGCAGTTTTGATCCCACACCACATTGCAACAACCGGGGTCGATGTTGCACACAGCATTGCAGCAGTCTGAGTCCGAGCAACTTGGTCCCGATTGCGGCTCGAAGCAACTACGGGTTGTCCCGTCTTGGTTCGGCTCGCCGCATCCGGTGACATTGGCAGTGCAGGATGGATTGCGGACAAACGGGGTATCGCTTGTCGGTGTGATTGCCGTTGGCCCCTTGGTCAGATTGCCCGCGTTGCGGCAGCGGTAGATATGTGGCGGAGCGAATGAATTGGATGGATTGCCAACCGGTCCGATGTACGCCTTGCCGTTGTCGGCAAAGATGCATCCGTAGACGTTCTGTTCGGTGCCGCGGACGATGGTGATTGCATCGACAATCGCATCCCACGGCGGCAGGGTCAGTGCGCCTGGCACAGTCCATGCCAAGTCGCAGGACTGGGTTGGATCAGTCCCGGTCGGAACATTGACGCGCTGGCCAACCGTCGGGTATTCGCGGGTGTTCGCTGGATTCGGATTGCGGAAGACGATCAGGTGCGTGACATTCGTGGCGGATTCAGCTGGAAATACGCGCCCATTCGCTGCGGACCCAGTTGGAAACGCAAGGGACGTGCTGCCATAGAAGATGTATGGCTCCAGCGTCACTGGCACAGCGTCGAGCACATCGCCAGTGAATGATGAGTCCGCAAGCACTCCTAATCCGCGCGAATTCGTATCGAGCGGGTTCGCATCCCACGGCATCCCCTGAAGTGATTCCACTACCGCGACCGTTCCACTGATTTGGTCGGTGCCAGTGCTATTGTTGGACCGGGCAATCTTGACGTAGAACCAGCCGCTCTGAAAGGCACGCATCGACGTAGTCAGGGGAACCGGATCGTTCACAGTCGGCGCGCTTGCAACGCCAACGGCTGTTGTCGGAACGCGTATCTCTACGTAGCGTGATTGTGGAATGGTTGGGTCTGTTTGGTCGTTCGGCTTTCGAACGCGCATTTCTGACAGGGTCGCCTTCGGGAGTTTGCCGATCGCCGCACTCGACGCCATTGCCACGAGTTGTCCAAGGTAATTGCGGTCAACATTGTCAATCGCGCCGTCGAAATTGAAGTCGCCCGAGATGCAGTACGCCGTCTGACCGAGCATGCAACTTGACCAGACGTCAATGTCCGCTTGGTTGACAAGGTTGTCCGCGTTCAGGTCACCAAGCCAATTGGAGTTTGCTGCGGTGGTGCATGCCGCCGCGGCGTCGTTGCACTGGGCGATTGCTGGCCTCGCCGCCACGCCAACAACAGCCATCAACACGGCGAGCAGGCAGGACGACAGAGCACGGCGGAATAAGGGCATGGAAGACACTCAGGGTATACGCAACTGGGTGCCGGGAATCCCCGGTAATTCGCTTCGATTAAAGACATTCTCAGCCCTGAGTGCGTCCCGTATTCAGGTGGCTGCGGCTGGGCGTGCTCCGCCAAGGCCCCCGTAGGTTCGCCGGCGTGCCGCGAAGTCCGCGATGGCGGCTTGTAGTTCCGGGACCTTGAATTCCGGCCACAGCACATCAGTCACGTAAATCTCGGCATAACTGACCTGCCAAAGCAGGAAATTGGACAATCGGCGCTCGCCGGCGGTCCGGACCAGTAGGTCGGGATCTGGCAGCCCGTGGGTCTCAAGGGCTGCGGACATGGTCTCTTCGTCGATCGCGGCTGGGTCAAGGTCACCGCGCCGTACCCGGAGGGCGATAGCACGGACGGCGTCCACCATTTCTTGCCGAGAACCGTAGTTCATGGCAAGGCACAGGGTCATTCCTGTGCAATTGCTGGTTTCGTCCTCGGTGCGGTCGAACTCAGCAAGGACGGGCGCGGACAGTCCCTGGCGACGTCCAATGCGTCGGAAGCAAATGTTGTTGGCAAGCATCATTTGCCGCTCAAGTTGCAATTGGTGACGAGCCAGCTCCATGAGCGCGGTGACTTCGTCCTCTGGTCGTTTCCAGTTCTCGCTGGAAAATGAATAGAGCGTTAGCGCTTCCACCCCGAGGCGCGCGCACTCTTCAACAACGCCACGCACTCGTCGTGCGCCTTCGCGATGTCCGGCGATTCGCGGCAGTCCGCGCGCGGCCGCCCAGCGTCCGTTGCCGTCCATGATGATTGCAATGTGCCGGGGAACTCGCATTGATTTACGCGGTAGCAAGCGCCACGGCGCGCCGTCCATCGACAAGTGTCTGCGTTCGTTCTGGCCCAAGGCTCACTACCTCAACCGGTACTCCGGTGATTTCCTCGATGCGCGCCAAGTAGCGCTGCGCAGCCTGCGGCAGCGTCGACCGGTCGGATGCATCGCGAATCTCCGCGCTCCAACCCGGCATGGTTTCGTAGATCGGAGTAACGCCCTCAAGCCGATGCGCGTCGGGGATGAACCGGTCAGTCGTTGTGCCGTTTGGTAACCGATAGCCAACGCACAACTTGATTTCTTCAAATCCGGATAGGACATCAAGCAGCGTGCAAGCGATTCCAGTTGCTCCGCACACCATGACGCTGTAGCGGACTGCCACCAAGTCAAGCCAGCCACAGCGGCGCGGTCGACCAGTGGTGGTGCCGTACTCGCGGCCGCGTTCGCGGATTTGGTTGCCGAGTTCGTTGGCAAGTTCGGTTGGGAACGGGCCCGCGCCAACGCGTGTGCTGTACGCCTTCATGATGCCCAGTACCCGACCGATGGCGCTGCCGGGAACACCGGTGCCTGACGGGATACCCAATGTTGAGCAGTTGCTGCTTGTTACGTAGGGGAATGTTCCATGATCAATGTCAAGCAGGCTGGCGTTCGCGCCTTCGAACAGAATGCGTTTGCCAGCGCGCATGGCATCGTGCAGCGCATACACCGAGTCATCCACATGCGGACGGAGGCGCTCGCCGAACTCCGCGTAACGGGTGGCCAATGCATCGGGGTCGAGCGGGGCGGTGCGCACGCCGAGCGCTTCAAGTTCCGCAGTGCGCAGCGTGCAAATCACATGCAGTCGGCTACGCAGGTAATCGGCGTCAAGAAGATCGCCAACGCGAATGGCCGTCGAACGTCGAATCTTGTCTGCATAGGCAGGACCGATGCCGCGACGTGTAGTTCCGATCGCGAGGTTCCCTTGCGCGTGCGCGGTCTTGGAGCCAAGGTATTCCTCAAGCGCAGCGTCTTGCTCCTTGTGATAGGGCATGACAACATGCGCTCGATCGCTGATGCGAAGATTGTCGCCAACGCGGATTCCGCGCGTGCGCAACGCATCGATCTCTTGCAGAAGTTTCTCGGGATCAACCACCACGCCGTTGCCGATGACGCAGGTCTTGTCGCCGTAGAGAATGCCGGAAGGAATCAGATGCAGCGCGTAGCGTTCGTCGCCCACCTGCACGGTGTGGCCAGCGTTTGCCCCGCCGTTGTAGCGGACGATCACATCATGTTCCGAGGTGAGCAGGTCAACGATCTTGCCCTTGCCTTCGTCCCCCCATTGCAGTCCAACAACGGCGGTGTGGGCAGTTCGATTGGCGCTGTGTCCAGTGGTCACGGTCGGGGCTCCGGGGCGGGTGTGCGGCGATTGGTGCGAAGCAGGGAATAGTAGCGCACTGCGCGGAGGTTGCTCCTACGATTGTGGCTCATGGCCACCGCGCTCACCATCGCCGGGCAGGGTTCGCCCGATGCATATGCAATGCGCGTGGATCAGGCGCTTGCAGGCATCACGCCACAGTTTGAGGGCGCCTATGTTCATGTTCCGTTTTGTTTCCACAAGTGCCATTACTGTGACTTTTACAGCTTCGTCGATCGTGAAGATCGGCAGGATGCCTACGCAGCGCGTGTCGATGTAGAACTTGCGGCCATGGCGCCTTGGGTGCATGCTCCCATGCACACGGTCTTTGTTGGCGGCGGAACGCCCACGCTGTTGCGACCGCCAGTGCTACGCACCGTCCTTGGTTCCATTCGTTCGCGATTACCACTCGCTGCAGGCGCGGAGTGGACGGTGGAAGCGAATCCAGAAACCGTCACCGCAGAGGTGGCCGATGTACTTGTTGAAAGCGGCGTGAACCGTGTTTCGCTTGGAGCACAGAGCTTCAATGAACGGCATTTGAAGACGCTCGAGCGTTGGCACGATCCAGCGAGTGTTGCGCGCGCGATTGGATTTCTGCGCGCGGCCGGCATCGGGCGCATCAATGTCGATTTGATCTTTGGAATTCC
>Ga0114966_10001975_pt1 | contig 18511 bp, 13 predicted proteins | sample M_130207_XF_Meta_FD_87029 | JGI IMG/M metagenome (GOLD analysis project Ga0114966, IMG submission 87029) | Freshwater microbial communities from Lake Montjoie, Canada to study carbon cycling - M_130207_XF_MetaG | ecosystem: Environmental > Aquatic > Freshwater > Lake | place: Lake Montjoie...
ATAAGTTGTGGTGGGTAGGAGAATTTACTCAGCTTTCCGCCAAACTCTGCCACTTCTGCTGCATCCACATTTCGATCATCGAGCAAGCGCTTGATTCGTCGTGAGATTACTTGGTGCATTGCTCGAGTGTCATCGAAGCCATCATCGGTATTGATGATAAATCGTCGATATTCGCTCTTTTTAGCCAGGCCATCTTCGAAGACCACCATTGATGCAACTACTGACGTTCCTGAGATATTGGAAATGTCGAAACATTCGATTCGCAATGGAGTGCGCTCTAAATTCAACGCCTCTTCGATCTCAATGAGTGCTCTGCCGCTCACTGCAGCATCTGTGGAACGCTTGCTCAAGAATTGAATTAGTGAGTATTGAGCATTGCGTTTGACGGTTGTAAGAATCTCAACTTTTTCACCTCGGAGTGGAACTTTCAGAGCCACAGGCCCACCGCGACGATTGGATAACCATCCTTCGAGAGCCTTTGAATCTTGAGGAAGTTCGTTGACTAAGATCTCGGCTGGGATCTCATCGGCGGCGCTCTGGCTATATATTGAGGAGAAGAGCGCACCCATCTCATCTTCGCCCTCGAGGGATTTACTCTGATCAACAATCCACGATCGTGATCCTTTTATCGAACCTCCTCGAATAATAAAGATAGAGCCGGCAGCATGGGCCCCATCTCGATGGATGGCCACAATATCTGCCGTTAAAGATTCAGGGAGTGCGGCATCGGTTGACTCCTGGGCACGCTCAATTGCTGCAATAGAGTCTCTGATCTTGCTCGCTCTTTCGAACTCTTCACGCGATGAAGCGAGCTCCATTTCTGTGCGTAGAGTTGGAACCATATCTGCATTGCCGTTGGCCATGAAGGCTACCAATCGATTTGATAACTCCTTATGATCCTCTTTGCTGACCCAATTGACGCATGGTGCGGCGCATTTTCCAATATCGCCAAGCAAACATTGACGTTTGCTGCTCTGTGCCCGTTTAAAGTTGCCGCTAGTGCATGAGCGAATTGGAAATACCTTCAAAATAACATCAAAGGTATTGCGTAGCGCCCAAGTGTGTGTAAATGGCCCGAAGTAGGTAATCCCTGGACGCTTGGATTTGCGGGTGATAAAAATTCTCGGAAACTCTTCATTGTTTGTTACTGCCAAATATGGATAAGACTTGTCATCTTTGAACTGGACGTTGTAATACGGGTTGTACTGCTTAATCCAGGAGAACTCTAACTGTAGAGCTTCAACCTCAGTTGCGACTATGGTCCAATCAACGCGGACAGCCTCGTGAACCATACGATCAGTCTTTGTCGCCAGATTCGACTGAAAATAACTTCCAAGTCGATTTTTAAGATTCTTAGCTTTACCAACATAAATGACTGAATCTTCCCCATTATAAAAACGATAAACACCAGGGTGCTCCGGGATATTACTCGGCCTATAACTCTGTGGATCTGTCATCGCCTTACTTCTTTGCTATAGCTTTTCGGTTAGTCGCTAACATCGGTGCTAAGTACTGACCTGTATAACTAGCCTTAACTTTTGCCACATCTTCAGGGGTTCCCTGTGCGACAACTAAGCCTCCTCGGAAGCCGCCTTCTGGCCCCATATCAATTACCCAGTCAGAGCATTTGATGACATCAAGATTGTGTTCAATTACTACAACAGTGTTCCCGGTATCGACCAAACGATTGAGAACTATCAAAAGCTTGCTCACATCTTCAAAGTGCAGACCGGTCGTAGGTTCATCAAGCACATATATGGTTCGACCGGTTGACCGGCGCTGTAGCTCTGTAGCTAATTTTACACGTTGAGCCTCACCCCCAGATAACGTAGGAGCGGATTGACCTAACCTCACATAGCCCAGTCCGACATCATTGAGGGTCTTCAAAAAACGAGCGATAGTTGGCACTGACTCGAAGAAAGAGTTCGCCTCTTCAATCGGCATGTTGAGAACATCAGCGATTGTCTTGCCTTTGTAATGAACCTCTAAGGTTTCTCGGTTATAGCGTGCGCCATGGCAGACTTCGCAGGGTACATACACATCAGGCAGAAAATTCATCTCGATTGTTATCGTGCCATCACCTGAACAGTTTTCACATCGCCCACCCTTTACGTTAAATGAGAATCGTCCCTGCTGATAGCCGCGGATTTTAGCCTCAGTAGTCTCGGAGAACAGTGCACGAACTTTGTCAAAGAGGCCGGTGTACGTTGCGGGATTTGATCGCGGGGTTCGACCAATCGGTGATTGATCAACGTGAACAACCTTATCGAGCAGTTCTATTCCAGCAACGCTTCTATGACGACCTGGAACTAAACGCGCGCCATTTAATTTATTTGCAAGGGTTGTATATAAAATATCATTAACTAGAGTGGATTTTCCCGAGCCACTAACGCCAGTAACCGATACAAATACACCAAGCGGTACTTTCACATCGATATCCTGAAGATTATTCTCTCGAGCTCCTTTTACCGTTAAAACGCGTTTCAAATCAACTGGACGACGAGTTGTTGGTATCGCAATAGATTTCCGACCTGAAAGATAAGCACCAGTGATTGACTCTTTTGAGGCGATCAAATCCTCATAGCTCCCAGAGACAACGACATGTCCGCCGTGCTCGCCAGCACCTGGTCCAATATCGACGACCCAGTCGGCAGTGCGAATCGTCTCTTCATCATGTTCGACCACGATTAAAGTATTTCCAAGATCGCGTAAATGGGTAAGAGTTTCAATTAAGCGACGATTATCTCGCTGATGTAACCCAATGCTTGGTTCATCTAGAACATAGAGAACACCTACTAGACCGCTGCCGATCTGAGTTGCAAGTCGGATTCTCTGAGCTTCCCCGCCCGAGAGCGTCGCAGCTGGGCGTGCCAAAGATAGGTAGTCCAAGCCAACGTCCAGAAGAAAGCCAAGACGTGCATGAACCTCTTTCATCACGCGCTCAGCGATCTGAGCCTCTCTCTTTGTCAGTTTTATGCTTTTAAGAAACTCGGCACATTCAGAAATTGAGAGATCGGTGATTTCGGAGATATTTTTATTTCCTATAGTTACCGCTAATACTTCTGGTTTTAAACGCGCGCCAGAGCAGATATGACATGGAATCTGGCGCATGTAGGCCTCGTACTTATCACGGCTGTAATCACTATCGGTTTCACTGTGACGACGATGAATGAATGGAACAACACCTTCAAATCCAGTTGTGTAATTCTTAGTGCCGTATCGTCCCTTGTACTTCATCTTAATCTCATACTCGTATCCATTTAATATCGCCTCTCGAACTTTTATAGAGAGTTTTTTCCATGGCGAATCGAGTGAATAAGGGAGATCTTTAGCTAAGGCCTCTAGAAGCCGGATAAAGTAGTCTGATGATTGTCCACCTGACCAAGGTGCTATAGCGCCATCATTGATTGAGATTGAATCATCCGGAATTATTAGATCTTCATCCACCTCTAACTTTGTACCGATGCCCGAACACTCAGGACATGCACCAAATGGAGAGTTGAATGAGAATGAGCGCGGCTCTAACTCTTCAAAGGATAAGTTGCACTCGTGACAGGCAAGATGCTCGCTGAATGTCCGCTCCTTATCAGCCGATTTTGAATCTACAAAATCTAAGATAACGATGCCCGATGCCAAGCGCAGAGCAGTTTCAATGGAATCAGTCAGCCGTGTTTTGCTCTCAGCCTTTGCGGTTAAGCGATCAACGACGACTTCAATAGTGTGTTTTTCCTGTTTTTTTAACTTTGGAACCTCTGTTAGTGCAACTACTACGCCATCTACGCGAGCACGTGAGTACCCTTGCGTTATGAGCTCTGCAAAGAGATCGACAAACTCTCCTTTTCGCGCACGTACAACTGGTGCTAATACTTGAAACTTTGTCGATGGTGGCATTGTCAGAATTTGATCGACTATCTGTTGTGGCGATTGACGTGAAACTGCCTTGCCGCACGTAGGACAGTGTGGACGTCCAGCTCGAGCAAAGAGCAATCGCAGATAATCATAAACTTCAGTGATTGTTCCAACTGTCGATCGGGGGTTGCGATTGGTAGATTTCTGATCAATTGAAACCGCTGGCGATAATCCTTCAATAAAATCAACATCTGGCTTATCCATCTGTCCCAAAAACTGGCGAGCATATGCTGACAGGGATTCCACGTAACGGCGCTGGCCTTCAGCAAAAATGGTATCGAAGGCAAGTGATGATTTTCCAGAGCCCGATAATCCAGTGAAGACGATGAGAGCATTTCGAGGCAGTTCGATAGAGACGTCTTTGAGGTTGTGCTCACGTGCACCACGCACAACCAACTTATCGATACTCATTAAACCCCTGCCTCTTCCATAGATCGTAACTCGCGCTTTAAAATCTTAATCTCATCTCGCAACCGTGCCGCTACTTCAAATTGGAGCTCGGCAGCTGCGTTCTTCATCTGATCAGTGAGGGAGCCTATCAACGCCATTAAATCTTGTCGTGGCAAAGAAGAGGCTGTCTTGGAATAGATGCCCGGTGAAGTCGAACTCTTTTGATTGGCCTTCTTGCTAGTTGCTAGCAGCTCCTGTGTATCTTCGGATTCGCGGTTAATGAGGTCTGTGATGTCTGCAATCTTCTTACGAAGTGGCTGCGGATCTACGCCCCGTTCGAGGTTATAGGCGACCTGCTTTGCACGGCGACGATTAGTCTCGTCTATAGCCTTTGCCATTGAATCCGTTATGTTGTCGGCATACATGTGAACTTCTCCTGAAACATTTCGTGCCGCTCTTCCAATCGTTTGAATCAATGATGTCGCAGAACGTAGAAATCCCTCTTTATCGGCATCTAATATTGCAACCAAAGAGACTTCAGGAAGATCTAATCCTTCACGAAGTAGGTTTATCCCGATTAAGACGTCGTACTCTCCGGTGCGAAGTTCGCGTAGAAGCTCCACACGTCGCAAAGTATCAACTTCCGAGTGTAAGTAGCGAACCCTTACGCCTCTTTCCTGCATGTACTCTGTCAAATCTTCAGACATCTTCTTCGTTAAAGTGGTAACAAGTACACGCTCATTTTTTTCAACTCGAATACTTATCTCATGGAGTAAGTCATCAATCTGCCCTTTTATTGGTTTGATGATTATCTGTGGATCTACAAGGCCGGTGGGGCGAATCACCTGCTCAACTACATCTCTGTCAACTTTTGCCATCTCATACTTACCAGGTGTTGCAGATAGGTAGAGTTTCTGTCCAGTTCGTTCTAGGAACTCAGGGAATTTGAGTGGGCGATTATCTAACGCACTTGGTAGGCGGAAACCATGCTCGACAAGGGTTCGCTTTCTCGATGCATCACCTTCATACATTGCCCCTAGCTGGGGCACAGTAACGTGACTCTCATCGATGACGACCAGAAAATCCTCTGGAAAATAATCTAAAAGACAGTTGGGTGCCGAGCCGGCATCGCGACCGTCTAGATGTCGAGAGTAGTTTTCAATTCCACTACAAAAGCCAATCTGCTCCATCATCTCAACGTCAAAAGTAGTACGCATCCGAAGGCGCTGAGCTTCCAGTAACTTACCCTGTTTTTCAAAGAGATTGAGTTGGATCTGAAGCTCATCTTCAATCTCACCAATTGCACGCTTGATGGTTTCAGGGCCTGCAGCGTAATGTGTTGCAGGGAAAATATACATCTCAGTTTCGTCCCGGATGATTTCACCAGTGAGCGGATGGAGAGTAGAAATCTTCTCTATCTCATCTCCAAACATCTCGATACGAATCGCTAGCTCTTCATACATCGGAATTATTTCAATCGTATCCCCACGTACTCTAAAAGTGCCTCGCTCAAATGCAACATCATTTCGTTTGTACTGAACATCGACAAAGCGTCGGAGTAGGGCGTTTCGCTCAATTTCATCACCTACGCGCAATGTGACCATACGGTCGATGTACTCCTGAGGGGTGCCCAGGCCATAAATACAGGAAACTGTTGCAACGACAATAACATCGCGACGAGTTAACAAAGAGTTAGTTGCCGAGTGTCGAAGGCGTTCTACCTCATCGTTGACGCTGGAGTCTTTTTCAATAAAAGTATCTGTCTGGGGAACATAGGCTTCGGGCTGGTAGTAGTCATAGTACGAAACAAAGTACTCAACAGCATTATTAGGCAGTAATTCACGAAATTCATTTGCAAGTTGGGCAGCTAAAGTTTTATTCGGAGCTAACACCAAAGTGGGGCGCTGCAGTTTTTCAATCAACCAAGCCGTTGTTGCCGATTTTCCAGTTCCAGTTGCACCTAGAAGAACTACATCCTGCTCCCCTGCTTGAAAGCGTCGTGCAATCTCAGCAATTGCATCGGGTTGATCACCCGCTGGCACATAATCACTAATTACTTGAAATGGCTCGACCCGTCGCTGTAAATCTGATATCGGGCGCATTGGTAAATTCTAGTTAAAAGTTGGCTTTAAACCATCCCAAATATTTTCCACTTTTCGGAGTAAATCATCCTCGGTTCCATCGTTTTCAATGACAAAGTCTGCAATGGAGCTTCGCTCCTCACGAGTGGCTTGGGCGGCGATACGCGCTTGAATCTCAGAGATATGTAGGCCCCTAGATCGCAACCTTTCGATTCGAATCTCCGTCTTACTTTCCACCGTAATAACTACATCAAATCGCTCGGCCGCTTTCGTTTCAAAGAGAAGCGGTATTTCATAGACCAAAGTTTGATTACCGGTAAGGGCTGAAACCGCTGCTTCAAACTCGCTGCGCACCCATGGATGAATGATTCCTTCCAACGCAGCTTTCTTTTTAGGGTCTTTAAAAACTATTTCACCCAAAACTCGTCGGTCTATCTCGCCATCTTTCAAAATTGAATCACCGAATATTGTTACGACTTCATCGAAACCTGGTGAGCCTCGCTCAATGGCCGCACGCGCTAATTGATCGGCATCGATTACTAAAGCACCAAGCTCGGCAAAATACTGCGCTACCAGTGATTTACCGCTTCCAATTCCACCAGTTAAGGCAATGACGCGCATACAGTAAGGATAGTGCGGGAATAAGAAATCCCCGCAAGTGAAACGGATTTAACGAACCAAACCGTGAAACTGCGGGGATTTCTTATGAAACTCTATTCAGCGGCGACAACCTCTACGACGGCCACAAGCGCTCCATCTTCAGTGGCTTCAGGAACTGCAGCTGCATCAGCGGCCTTTGCTTCAGCCTTCTGTTTCTTATGCGCCATGAAACGCTCTTGAGCTTGAGTGTATTGACGCTCCCACTCTTCGCGCTGGGTCTCATGTCCTGGCTTCCACTCTTGAGTCTCTGAATCAAAGCCCTCTGGGTAGATGAAGTTTCCTTCAGCGTCATAACGAGCAGCCATTCCGTACTGTGTTGGATCAAATGCTTCGATCTCAATCTCTGTACCCTCATTAGCCTGCTTCAATGAGAGAGAGATACGGCGACGCTCAAGATCGATATCGATAATCTTTACAAAGAGTTCGTCATCTACTGCAACGACCTGCTCTGGGATTTCAACGTGGCGCTCTGCCAACTCAGAGATATGGACAAGGCCTTCAATTCCTTCGTGTACACGGATGAAAGCACCGAAAGGAACTAGCTTCGTCACCACACCTGGAACAACCTGATTGATTGTATGTGTACGTGCAAATGCCTGCCATGGATCTTCTTGTGTTGCCTTAAGAGAAAGCGAGACCCGCTCACGCTCGAAATCAACTTCAAGAACCTCAACGGTTACTTCATCGCCAACTTCAACAACTTCACCTGGATGATCAATGTGCTTCCATGAGAGCTCTGAGACGTGAACTAGGCCATCGACTCCTCCAAGATCAACGAATGCACCGAAGTTGACGATTGATGAAACTACGCCACTTCGAACTTGACCCTTTTGAAGCTGGTTAAGGAATGTTGTACGTGACTCTGACTGTGTCTGCTCGAGGAATGCACGGCGTGAGAGAACTACGTTGTTGCGATTCTTATCGAGTTCGATAATTCGAGCTTCAACCTGCTTACCAATGTACGGTGTTAAATCGCGAACGCGACGCATCTCAACAAGGGATGCTGGCAAGAAGCCACGAAGTCCGATGTCAACAATGAGTCCACCCTTAACAACTTCAATAACTGTTCCGATGACAACTTCATCGCGCTCTTTCTTGCCTTCAATGTCTCCCCATGCACGCTCATACTGTGCACGTTTCTTTGAGAGAATTAAGCGACCTTCTTTATCCTCTTTTTGTAGGACAAGAGCTTCAATACTCTCTCCAACTTTAACGATTTCATTTGGATCTACATCGTGGCGAATTGAAAGCTCGCGCGAGGGAATAACACCCTCTGTTTTGTATCCGATGTCGACGAGAACTTCCTCGCGTCCAACTTGAACGATTGTTCCGATGACGAGATCTCCGTCATTAAAATTTCTAATTGTTCCTTCTATAGCGGCTAGAAAATCAGCAGCTGATCCGATGTCATTTACTGCGATTACTGGTGTTGTTGTAGACAAGTGAGCTCCGTAGGGATAGATGAGTAGTAGTTTCCGCTTGTGCGGCTGGAGGGTAAGGGTACGGTTTAGGACTACTTCCGAGCAAATCCGTGAGCAATAGCTACCGCAATGGCTAGACTAATCAGCGATATGAAGCGCTATAAAGAGTTGCTAGCTATGCCGCATGTACTAATCCTGGCGATTAGTGCTTTTCCAGCGCGTTTGGCATATTCGATGATCGGGCTGGGGATCTTTTTTAAGACTCAGCAAGAAACTGGTTCCGTTGCTGTGGCTGGATTGGCTATGGGCTGCTCAGGTATCGCTGGGTCAATTACTGCCGGAATCCGTGGCTCTGTCATCGATAGATGGGGACAAAGGTGGCCTCTAAGAATTCTCGTCCCAGCATATGCCGCATCGATATTGCTGTTCAGCACCATGCATACAAAAGAATCCCTATTAATTACTGCGTTCATTCTGGGTGCAACAGCTCCTCCTATAAATTTATCCGTACGACCTTTATGGAAAGACATAGTCCCTGACAATTTCTTGCGGACTGCATACGCACTTGATTCATCGATGATGAGTTCTACATCTGTGATTGGGCCCGTCATTATTACCTCCTTAGCTCTCTCATCTCATCCAGCATCAGGGCTTGGTGTTACTTCTGCTCTGATGCTTCTTGGTGGAACGGCATTAGCCTTTACGAAAGTCTCGAGAAATTGGGTGCCAGAAAAGAAGGTAAAAGGTGCACAAAGGCTTTGGCAAGATCGTGCAATTCAAATTCTTATGTTTGAAGGCTGCTTCATTGGATTTGGTTGGGGTGTATTTGATGTTGTCGTTCCTGCATTTGCTACACAAGAAGGTGTCGCTTACCGCGTCGCTTGGATTTTTGCTGCTTTCGGGGTTGCCACTGTTATTGGAGGTCTAATCGGCGGACTTGTTTCAAAAAGACTTCCGCCGCTCTCTGCTTTCCTACGCGCATATCTTTTATGGGTACTCGTTAGCGCGCCGATAGTGATTACAAACCCCGATTGGTCAATGGCATTAATCGGCGTATTTATCGGTTTCGTTGGCGGTGCAGTCCAAGTTTTCTACTTCGAAGTCTTGGAAGCGGTACGACCACAAGGATCACCAACTGCATCGCTTGGTTGGATTTGGAGTGTCGAAGGAACTTTCATGGCCTTTGGTGCAGCAGTAGGTGGATATGTCGCAGAACATTATTCTCCTCGCATAGGTTTAGCTCTGATGCCAACGATGTTATGTGTTGGGTTATTTATTTTTACAGTTGGCAAAGGGCGATTGAGTGCAGCCAACGACATTCCCACCCAAGCCGAGGACTTGGCTGCAATTAAAGATATTTCAAATGAAGTTAAGTAATTAGTGTGCGGCTTCATGCCAAGTTAAGCCTAAGCCCGCACTAACATCCAGCGGTGCACGCAAAGGATAAGCCGCTCCCATCTCTCGCTTTACAAGTACGGTGATGCGCTCTTCCTCCCCCGCTACAACTTCAACAATTAACTCATCATGGATTTGTAGTAAAAGCCGTGACTTCATTTTTTCAGAATCTATCGCCCTTTGAACTTTCAACATAGCTAATTTAATAATGTCAGCCGCTGATCCTTGGATGGGGGCATTCAGGGCCATTCTCTCTGCAACTTCACGACGTTGACGATTATCGCTCGTTAAATCTGGCAGGTATCGTCTGCGTCCCATAATCGTTTCTGTATACCCAACTTTTCTAGCCTCTTCAACCACCGTCTTTAAGTAATCACGGATTCCGCCGAAGCGTTGAAAGTAGGTATCCATTAAACCCTGTGCTTGCCCTGGACTGATATCTAACTGAGCCGATAATCCAAATGATGAAAGTCCGTAGGCCAGGCCATAGGACATTGCTTTAATCTGTCTGCGCATCTCTGAATCGACATCTTGAGGCTTTACTCCGAAGATTACCGCAGCAATTGTTGCGTGCAAATCTTCGCCGGATTCAAATGCGGCGAGCAGTTTTTCATCATTAGATAGATGCGCCATGATGCGCATCTCAATCTGACTGTAGTCAGCGGTTAATAGCCCTACATAGCCTTTGCCTGCAATAAAAGCATTTCTTATGGTGCGGCCTTCCTCAGTGCGCACTGGAATATTTTGTAAGTTTGGACCGATCGATGAGAGTCTTCCAGTGGCTGTGACGCTCTGTCCAAAATGAGTATGGATACGTCCATCGGGGGCGATCTCGCAGATTAATCCATCGACAGTAGTGGAGAGTTTTTTCGTCTCACGTATCCGCAGCAAATGAGTCAATAACGGGTGACCCGTCTTTTGATGGAGCCAATCCAAGCTCTCGGCATCGGTTGTAAAGCCAGTCTTGATCTTCTTAGTCTTAGGGAGTTTGAGCTCGTCAAATAGGACAACTTGTAACTGCTTTGGTGAGCCAACATTGAATTCGTGACCTGCCGACTCATGTGCAAGCTTCGTCTCGCGCGAGACTTCACCCTCGAAAAATCCGTGTAACTTCTCAAGCTCTTCTTTGTCAACGGCAACGCCGACTCTCTCCATCTGTGCCAAGAGCTCGGCAATTGGTAACTCCATAGATTTGTAGAGATCAAAAACTCCACGAACTTCTAACTCCTTGGTAAGTGGGTCTCTCAGCGAGAGTAACACTCTGGCCGAAGTCAGTAACTCTTGCTCCGGAGTCGAAGTATTGATCGCCGAACCATCCCCCCAGCGCTCTTGAATATCCGTAAGCTCTAGGGACCTGGTTCCGGGATTGAGCAGATAGGCAGCCAGCGATGTATCAAAATCAACGCCAACGACAGGATTGATGCGAGATAAAGCTTTAGCATCGTGAATAATCTTCTTAATATCGTAATTTGTTGCCCAAGCCCCCATCTTAGATGAGTGCACAAGAAATATTTCAGTAGGTGAAAATGCAACTGCGTAGCAATGAAGTTTTTCATCAACGAGTGAGTATGAAAGAGCGAGCACTCCAGTGTGCTGCGCAATCTTTGCATCAATTTCTGCCGGTGTTAAAACTCCTTCACTCATCTCTTCTGCGAATAGCATAAACTCTGGTTCAGGTCTCAAAGCGCTTTCGCTCTTGAGTAAAATTGGCCTCATACGCTCTTTGAGAGCTTTGAACTCCAGTATTTCAAAGAGTGGATTTGTTTTCTGCTCGTCGACCCCCAACCATGCAAGTTTGTCGATAGTAAAATCAATCGGAACATCACAGACTAATTGAGTTAACTCACTATTGAGAATTATGTGATCAATCGAGTCACGAAGTGATTGACCAGCCTTTCCAGCTAACTCATCCGCGTGAGAAATCAACTCTTTAAGTGACCCGTACTCCACAATCCATTTAGCGGCAGTTTTCTCCCCAACTCCAGGTACTGACGGCAGATTATCGCTTGGATCTCCACGCAACGCGGCAAAATCTGGATACTGCGCTGGAGTCATCCCATACTTTTCGGCAACTGCATCAGGTGTCATGCGCGCTAAGTCGCTCACTCCACGCTTTGGATAGAGCACCGTCGTCTGTTCGTTAATTAACTGGAAAGAGTCACGATCTCCCGTACAGATAAGAACTTCTACTCCTTCTCTCTCCGCTCGCTTTGCAATAGTTCCCAAAATATCATCGGCCTCATAGCCTTCAATTTCAAAGCTTGAAATACCAAAGGCATTGACAAGTTCGTGCAGATAAGACATCTGTGACCGAAACTCATCTGGAGTGGCTACACGTTTAGCTTTGTACTGTGGGAACATCTCAGATCGAAAGGTTTTGCGTGATACATCAAATGCCACGGCGACGTGGGTGGGTTTCTCACTGGTGAGTAGCGAAAGAAGCATGGTCGCAAAGCCATAGATCGCATTGGTGTGTTGGCCTGAAGCAGTTCTGAAGTTTTCTGGCGGTAAGGCATAAAAGGCTCGATATGCCATGGAGTGCCCATCGATGAGTAATAGGCGTTTGTTCATGGGCACATCCTAGGATGCCGACTAGAATACCTCTCATGATCAATGAAGAGTTTCTTAAGTTTTATAAGGAGCGCGGCACCGGCGCTCTTGATCAAAAATTAGGTATCGTCATTACAGAGGCCGAGATAGGCCGAGTTGTCGCAACAATGCCAGTTGAGGGTAATACGCAACCACTCGGACTTTTACATGGTGGTGCAAGTGTTGTGCTGGCTGAATCACTTGGTTCAATTGGAACTTCTCTGCACGCTGGCCCTACTCGAAAAGTTGTAGGGCTTGATATAAATGCGACTCATCATAAATCTGCCACCGCCGGCTTGGTCACTGGCGTTGCTACAGCGATTTCGTTGGGTAAGACTTTATGCAGTTGGGAAATAATTATCTCTAACGACAAGGGCGAAAGAATATGTACTGCTCGTATTACCTGTTTAATCTTGGCAGAACGAGAGTAGCTCTATTGGTGGGCGCCGGTTCCTAAATAAGCCTCGCGAACTGCAGGATCGTTGAGTAGATCAGAGGCCTTAGCCTCTTTCACCACGTTTCCAGTTTCAAGGATGTATGCCCGATGTGCGCGCTGCAAAGCCTGCTGCGCATTTTGCTCTACTAGCAAAATAGTTACACCCTGCTTATTGATTTCAGTGATAATCCGAAAGATGTTTGCAATCATCTGTGGTGCAAGACCCATCGATGGCTCATCTAGCAGAAGTACTTTTGGCCGCGCCATGAGAGCGCGACCGATAGCTAACATCTGCTGCTCTCCCCCAGATAACGTGCCACCGGCCTGCGATGTGCGCTCTTTTAGGCGTGGGAAAAGCTCGTAGATTTTGTCGAGATCTTCAGCCATCTCTTGGCGGCGATTTTTACGGTGAAACTTTCCCATCTCAAGATTTTCTAGCACAGTCATGCCTGGAAAGATTCCACGGCCTTCTGGGGCCTGTGAGATTCCAAGATCTACTCTCTCATGAGCTGGAACCTTAGAGATATCTTGACCATCAAATATAATCGCTCCACTAGAGACTTTACGAAGTCCAGAGATAGTTTTGAGGGTCGTTGTTTTGCCGGCGCCATTGGCACCAATCAAAGTAACAATCTCGCCCTCATTGACTACAACTGAGACTCCCTTGATCGCCTCAATCTTGCCGTAATGGACATGAAGATCTCTAATTTCAAGACGCATCGGCAGGGACTCCTAAATAGGCCTCAATAACCTTGGGATCACTTTGAACTTTACTTGGCAGATCATCAGCGATCTTGACGCCGAAATCTAGGACTGCAACACGATCTGATATTCCCATAATCAGCGACATATCATGTTCAATCAAAAGTACGGTATATCCCGCATCACGAATCTTCTGAATCAACAGTGCGAGCTCTACTTTTTCTGCGGGATTAAAGCCAGCTGCAGGTTCGTCAAGAAGTAGCAGCTGAGGTGAAGTTCCCATAGCACGGGCGATCTCGAGGCGTCGCTGCACACCGTAGGGCAAATTTTTAGCTAAACGATCTGCATACTCTTCAATTCCTATGAAGCGCAAAATTTCATACGCTCGCTCACGATTTTCCTTCTCTTCGCGACGAGCTCTTGGCAGACCAAAGAGCGCTCCAACTAACCCACTTTTTTTATGGGCATCCGTGCCAGTAATCACGTTCTCTAGGGTCGTCATATCTCCCCATAAGCGAATATTCTGAAAAGTACGCGCAATACCTAACTGTGTAATTTGAAAACGCTTCTGCTTAACAATGGAAGTTCCATCAAAAGTAATGGAGCCACTAGTTGGCTTATAAACTCCAGTAATAACATTAAAAACCGTTGTTTTACCCGCACCATTAGGACCAATGAGAGCGAGAATTTCTCCCTTTTTGACCTCAAGATTTACTTCACCTAGAGCGGTGACTCCACCAAATTTCATGGTTAAGTTTTTGATAGAGAGAAGTGAGTCAGACATTTAAGCATTCACCTCACTCTTTACGATTGCCTTTTCGCGCTTCTTGCGCGGGAGCAAACCATCTGGACGGAAATTCATTACAACAACGAGAACAGCTCCAAAGACAAGCAACCGCGCGTCAGAGATGAAACGAATACGATCTGGTAGATAACCCAATATCGTCGCGCCAACGACTACTCCCCAAATATTTCCAATACCACCGAAAACTACACATGAGAGAATGAGGATCGAGACGTTAAGCGTAAACATTTCAGGTGCGATGAAAAGGTTCTTTGATGCATATAAGACACCTGCTGCGCCACCAACAGCTGCACCTAAGGTGAAGGACCAAATTTTATACTTTAATGTCGCAACACCCATCAACTCTGCTGCGTCCTCGTCTTGACGGATCGCTTCCCAGGCACGTCCCGGCCGACGGACACTCAGACGGCGAATCATCCAGATAACAAGTAAAATCATAATTACAACTACCCAGAAAAATACTTTTTGATCTTCTAGCTTAAATTTAAACGGACCAATATCAGGCGGCATAGGAATATTTGCTATTCCATTGGGACCTTTACTCCAAGTTGAGTTGAGGACAACTAGACGCACGATCTCACCAAAACCAAGAGTTACGATTGCCAGGTAATCTCCACGAAGTCGCAAAGTTGGAAGCCCGAGTAACACTCCTGCCAGCATGGCAAATCCAATACCAAATGGCATGATCTCCCAAGTATTGAGACCGGTGTGAGTTCCCATCAGAGCCATGGTGTAAGCGCCGATAGCAAAGAAAGCAACATAGCCTAAGTCGAGCATTCCAGATTTACCAACAACGATATTTAAGCCCAATGCCATCAAAATAAATACGCCTACGGGGTAAACAAGTACCGCGTCATACGCGGCGATTGGAGTGGCTAGAAAACTCGCGCCTGCAAATGGAAGTAATCCAACTAAGAATATGGAGGTTGTAGCAATCACAACTCTCTTCGGGCGATTGGCCTTCTCCCAAATTGAGGCGCCCAGATCACGAAGGTTCCAGTAATTACGAATTCTCATATCTCTATGCCCTCGTTTGCTGTACGGCTTCACCAAATAAGCCATTTGGCTTAAAGAGGAGAACTAGTACCAAAACAATAAAGACTGTTACCGCTTTCCATTGGGTTCCTAACACTGCTGAGGCGTAGACCTCCAGTAAACCCAGGGTTAGGCCACCAAAGAATGCACCACGAATATTTCCGATTCCACCAAGTACGGCAGCGGTGAAGGCGGCCATACCCATCGTGAAACCAATATTATATTTTGAGTATTCAAAGACTGTGACATAGAAAAATGAAGCAGCTCCAGTTGCTAAACCACCAACAAGGAATGTTGTTGTAATGACACGATTTAAATTTACACCCATTAACTTAGCCGCATCTTCATTTTGCGAAACGGCACGGATTGCTTTGCCCATTCGTGAAAGTTTAATAAAGCGCTCGAGTAAGAAGTAGATGATCGCTGCTGCAATGATGGTGATGACCGTGTCAAGGCGAATATTAGCGCCCCACACTTCAGTGAGAATGATTTTATTGAGTACGCGTGGAGAACCTACGGGGCGTGAATCTGTCAGCAAGCGCATAACTTCCTGTAAACAAATTGAGACACCGATCGCTGAAATTAAAGTTGCTAGACGGTTCGTACCCTTTGCACGCAAGCGCCGATAAGCTACGAACTCTACTAGAACAGCGGTTAATCCAGCGACGAGCATCGACATCAATAGCGCAGAAATTAGAACAACGCCGAGCTTTAAACCTGTAGCTGGCTCAGATATTTGGGTGTAATGAAAAATATCGCGGTTAGTAATGATAGTTCCAAAAGTTCCCCACATAAATATTTCGGAGTTTGCAAAATTGATCATTCGTAGAACTCCATAAACCATGGTGTATCCGAGGGAAATCAAAACATAGATAAATCCGAGCGCCACTCCTGCAATAGTTAGTGACCAGAACTGGTCAATCAACACTGCGAACATTGGGCTCCTTCAATGATTCATTGGGTATAACGGGCTATACACGTAGATGGTGGGTGTCCGTGTTATCATAAAACATAACCCAGACACCCACCAACTTATCAACGTTTGATCGAGTTAATTACTTAACTGGACCTGTGTTCTTCAGTAGGCCATTTGTAATTGTGAAGCCAGAGAATCCACCAGTTGCAATGTCACCATTCGGTAAGAATGAGAGAACTGCGCCGCCTAGTCCGACTCCCTTGTAATTAGTAACCCACTTGAGCATTGCTGCACGAGTAGTCTTTCCGGCTTTGATGCCAGATAGGAAGATATTGGCTGCGTTGAAAGACTCAACTGCATAAACACCAGATGAGATTCCCATTGACTTCTTAAACGCTGCCTCTTCTTTTGCACCAACATCAGCCAAGCCCGCTACACCAGTAAGGCGTGAACCTTCTGCTGCTGCACCTGCAAGAACTGCGAACTGTTGGTTGAATACGCCGTCGCCACCAGCAAATACTGCTGTTGAACCTGAATCGCGAAGCTGCTTAACGAAGATTGCAGCTTGGCTGTAGTAACCGGTGTAGATAACTACGTTTGCACCAGATGTTTTGATCTTAGCAATCGTTGGGCTGAAGTCAGTTGTTGTATTTGGGACTGAATCTCCGCCACCAACAAGTGATGCTCCGGAAACCTTAGGCATAGCTGCCTCAACATATCCACGTAGTGGAACTGCATACGCTGACTGGTCATCAAATACGAAGACCTTAGCGGCTGAAACACCCTTGGTAGCGTACTTAGCCAACGCTGGACCCTGCTTGTCATCTGTTGCTACGACGCGGTGGAAAACCGGGTAGCCGAAGTCAGGCGAATCTGATTTAGTCAAAGATACGCGGGTAGCTGATGGAGAGATAAGAGGCAATCCGCCAGCCTTGTAGTATGGAAGCGATGCAATAGTTGCACCTGAGTATGCAGGACCAACAAGACCAATGATGTTCTTGTTAGAACCAGTTCCTGGAGCTACAACTGATGCAACAGCTGGATCTCCCTGGTCATCTACTGCAACTACCTTGATATTGAAGCCTTTGTTTGCTGCATTGAAAAGCTTGACAGCATACTTAACTGCATTGATCTCATCGATACCCGTTGATGCTTCTCCACCAGATAGTGGGCCTTGGTATGCGATTGAGAATGTTTTTACTGCGGCCTGCGCGCTAGATGCTGACACAGCTCCGAAAGCCAGAGCTACTGCAGATATAACGGCAAGCGAACGCTGAAAGTTCTTGTTCATGAATTGCCTTTCCTGTTCTGTTCGTCCCGGGACAGGGAGGTGCTGAGCGTAATGGCAAAGGCAGAGTTTTCACAACCCAGATGTGAGCGTAGAATGTACCAATTTCGTTATATTTCGCTGTAAAAGAGAAACGGGATGCCCTTATCTCTCTGGGACTGCATCAGGGCTTATCACTGCTTGAGCCACGGCCTTCATACTCATGCGACGATCCATTGCCGCCCTTTGAATCCAAGAAAATGCTTCGGGCTCTGACAAGTTTAAAGCCTTCATCAAGATACCTTTGGCCCTATCAATAATCTTGCGAGTCTCAAGGCGCTCATGAAGATCAGCGACCTCATCGGCCAAGGATCGCATCTGCTGATGTCGACTGATCGCAATCTCGATGGCTGGAACTAAATCACTTATAGTGAAGGGCTTGACTACGTAGGCCATCACACCAGCATCCCGAGCCCTATCAATTAACTCTTTTTGTGAAAAAGCGGTCAACATCAAAACCGGTGCTAAATCGATTATCTTCTCGGCTGCTGAGATTCCATCCATCACTGGCATCTTGACATCGAGAATTGCAAGATCGGGAGAATGCAGATGCGCTAAGTCGATTGCTTCCTGACCATTCGTTGCCTCGGCAACTACTTCATATCCGGCACCTTGTAGCATCTCGACCAGATCCATACGAATGAGCGCCTCATCTTCGGCAACGAGAATACGAATCACTGCAGAGAATCCCTTCGAATTGTAAATGTTTACTACCGTGCCCCGAGTCGGATTCGAACCGACACTATGCAGTGTTTGAGACTGCCCTCTCTACCGTTGGAGTACCGAGGCGCTACTGGTAAATCTTAGCGGTAGGCAGGAGCGGCGCCACCAACGGCATCGCCCAC
>Ga0114966_10001977_pt1 | contig 18496 bp, 13 predicted proteins | sample M_130207_XF_Meta_FD_87029 | JGI IMG/M metagenome (GOLD analysis project Ga0114966, IMG submission 87029) | Freshwater microbial communities from Lake Montjoie, Canada to study carbon cycling - M_130207_XF_MetaG | ecosystem: Environmental > Aquatic > Freshwater > Lake | place: Lake Montjoie...
CTGACCGCAGCCAAGACCGAACATACGAAACGCCTCAATGGCCGAAAGTACGACCCCCTGCTCCTCCCCAATCAAAAGCCCCCACTCGACTACCGCAACGCCCCGAATACCCCTTAGACTCCGGACACGCTGCCGAAGAATCCGGGGCCTGACGGCGCCCCGGCTCACAAAATCCGCACGGACAATATCCGACAGTTGTTGGTGCGGCGGTCCAGACGAGCTCAGTGACAGACACGCCACAGCCCCTGAATCAACCGCCAAGTTAGCTCGCTCTTTCCGAATTCTTCTCCTGGGTGAAATTGACCGTCTATGTGGGACACGTTGAAACGGCTTTCGCTGGGCCTCGCGCTGATTGTGTTCGCGTCGGCCATCCTGCTGCTGTCTGATGCGCCGCGGCGGACAAGTCTGACTCGTGAACCGGATCATGGTGCGGGTCCAGTCCCGCTTGCCAAGGTGATGAAAGTGGCGCTGATGCAGATGGCGTCGCAGCCGATCATTGAAGAAGGGGCTGACGGCGTCATCGCGGGTTTGAAGGAAGCCGGGTTTGCAATAGGGACCGCCATTCAACTCAAACGGTTCAATGCCGAGGGTGATCTCGCGACGGTCAATGCGATGGCGCAGGAATTGACCGGCGGTGGGTTCGACCTGGTCATCACGCTGACCACGTCGGCGTTGCAAGCGGTGGCCAACGCCAACCAGCAGCGACGGGTTCCGCATGTGTTCGGTCTCGTCACCGATCCGACTCAATCCGGAGTCGGCGTCGGTTCAGAACCGCTCGATCATCCGGCGCACATGGTCGGAGTCGGCACGTTGCAGCCGGTGGCCGAATCGTTGCGTATGGCTCGGCAAATGAACCCGAAGCTGACGCGCGTGGGCGTCGCGTGGAATCCGGCCGAGGTGAATTCTGAAATTTGCACGAAGCTCGCGCGGGAGGCGTGCCGCGAACTGAAGCTCGATCTTTTGGAGGCGACCGTCGAGAACACGGCCGCCGTACACGAGGCCGTCGCGTCGCTGATCGCCCGCGATGTCGATCTGCTGTGGATTGGCGGAGATGTCTCCGTGCTGGCGGCCTTCGAGGTCGTGGCCAAGGCGGCACAGAATGCTCGCATTCCTGTTTGCACCTGCATACCGGGCAACGCGAAAAAAGGATCATTGTTCGATGTGGGGGCCAACTATTTTGAAGTCGGTCGCGGCATCGGTCACTTGGCGGGGCGAGTCCTCTCCGGTGACGAGATCGCGAAGCTGCCGGTCGAAAGATCGACCCCGCCCAAGCTGATGGTGAATACGCTCGCACTGAAGGGCCTGCGGGATGCGTGGGCGGTTTCAGCGCAGGTTCTCGCGCAGGCCGACTCCGTCATTGATGAGCAGGGTCAGCACGACAAGGCTCTGCCGGCGACAAAGGCCACCATCGCTCCGGTTCGCACAACAAACACGGACTCAGCACCGCTGAGCAAAGTCTGGCAGTTGAGGTTGCTCGCCTACATCAACTCGCCCGATGTCGAAGAGGCTGAGCAAGGGCTGCGTGACGGCCTGAAGAATGCTGGAGTGATGGAAGGACGCGACTTTGAACTCAAGGTGGCGAACGCGCAGGGAGACATGACCTCGTTGCACGGCATGGTCGAGTCCGCCCTGGCCGATCACGCTGACTTGTTACTGACGATCTCGACACAGGCACTACAGAGTGCGGTCCAACGTGCCCGTAACACGCCGATCGTGTTCACGATGGTGGCGAACCCGTTCGCGGCGGGAGTCGCCACGACCGAGACCGAACATCTCGCGAGTGTGACCGGGGCGTATGGTTCGAACGATGTCGATGCGATGATGCCGATCATCAAACAGGTGCTGCCGAACGCGCGGCGAGTCGGCGCATTGTACGCACCGACGGAAGTGAACTCGGTCTACAGCCACGAACTGCTCGTCAAAGCCGCGAAGGGAGCGAGCTACGAATTGGTCTCACTAGGAATCAACTCGCCGTCCGAAGCTCCCGATGTCACGCAGTCGCTCTGTGGTCAACAGATTGATTTGATCTGCCTGCCCAACTCAAACCTCGCGGGATCGAGCTTCCCGACGATCGTGCAATCGGCCAACAAGGCGAAAATACCGGTGTTCGGGTTCCTCGGCAGCATGGTCTCACAAGGAGCGGTCGTGGTGCTGACGCGCGACTACCACGACATGGGGGCGGACTCCGGCCAGATCGCCGCGCGCGTGATGCGGGGCGAAAAACCAGCAGCCATCCCACTGCATCAGTCCCGCAAGAACCGGCTGCTCATCAACATGGCGGCCACCAAAGCTGCGGGGCTGACAATCCCCGGTGAACTTTTGAAGAGGGCCGATCGCGTGGTGGAGTAAGTCAGACGAGAGTCAAGAAAAAGCATACCCCTCGAAGCCTGACGCGCAAGCAAAGGATGCTTGATATCCCAGGCTTCGCTTGCGCGTCAGGCTTCAATTGTCGGTATGACAACAACTGCCGCTCGCCTAAGACGAACGGCAAGATAGATAACCATACACCTCGAATTGGAACGCCACTCTTAATGCAAATCACATCGGAAACCAACGGCGACTTGCTGGAGATACGCGTCTCCGGGCGACTCGACAACGAGTGGGCAGGATCGCTGTCCGCCGCCATTGATGAGGCCGTGCGGTTGGGAAGCCACTCGGTGGTGCTGGACTTGGTGGGTGTGAGCTACATCAGCTCGGCGGGCATCGGGGCATTGGTGCGTTCGTACAAACAATTTCAGGCGATTCGTGGCAGCTTCGCGATCGGAACCGCTTCGCCTGAAGTCACTGAGGTCATTCGATTAACCGGTCTGACAAAGATGTTGCTGAGCGAGCCGGTTCATCGGCGCGGCTCAACAACATCGACTCACTCGACGATGCAGCCGTCGTTTCGCGTGTCGGCTCAGGCGGGGATGACTTACGAGTCGTATGACGTTCGGCCCGGCTCCACGCTGACGTGCGAGACGATCGGCGACGCGGCAGCACTGCCGCGTGAGGCATATCGCGCCGAACAATGCCGGTCGATCGAGTTTCCGTGCGCGACAATGGGACTCGGCTTGGGCGCGTTCGGCCGCGACTTCGGCGACAGCGCAAACCGCTTCGGTGAGTTCCTCGCCGTTGGAGGAGCCGCGGCACAGCAGCCGACCGGCAGCGCGTCAAAGCCCGACTTTCAACGGCAGGTGGGCGACTTCGTGCCGAACGTACAGATGCTCTACGGACTGAAGTGCGCGGGCGAATTCCCTCAATTGATCCGCTTCGAGCGACTTGATGATGAAGGGCGACTCACGCTCTCCTCGCTCGCCGATCAATTCCTGACGCTGGCCGATACCGACTTGGCCGCGATGGTCTTCGTCGCCGAATCGGCCGGACTGATCGGGGCGACTCTGCAACGTTCGCCCACGTCGGCAAATGAGGCGGAGTCGTCGAAGCTGAGCCATCCCGAGATTCGTCGCTGGCTGTCCTTCACTCCCGAACGAGCTTTCCCGCACACACTGGCCCTCGTTGTGGGAGTCGCCTCGCGCGGCGCACCGTCCGGCCGCGCCAAGCCGCTCGCGCCACTGCTCCGACCACTCACGCCTCGTTCCGAGTTGCACGGCCACTTCCACGCGGCGGTCTTCTCATACCGACCGTTCAAGAAGCGGAAGCTAGAACTGAACGAGACCGTCGCCGCGCTGCTCGAGAATGAAGACCTGCAAGCCGTGCTGCACCTGCTGCACGACGACCGCGAAATTACCGGTGGCGGCGAAAGCGAATTTGTGCGTGGGGCCTGCTGGGTCGGGCCGATTGCCAATGTAAGTGGAGGAAGTTACTGAGATGTCGTTGCTTGTTGGTTCGTTCACGATGGGACTGATCCTTTCACTCTTGGCATTGGGTGTCTTAGTCAGCTTTCGGATTCTGGCGTTTCGCGATTTGACCGTGGACGGTTCCATCGCGCTGGGCGGCGCAGTGGCGGCGACGCTGCTGGTCGCCGGCTGGAACCCATGGCTCGCGACGGCGGCCGCGTGTCTGGCAGGGGCGTTGGCCGGAACGGTGACCGGAGTGCTGGCGACTCGGTTTCAGATCAACGGATTGCTGGCGGGCATCCTCGTGATGACCGCGTTGTATTCGGTGAATCTGCGCGTGATGGGCAAGAGCAATCTGCCGCTGATGAAGGAGCAGACGATCATCACGATGGCTCAACGATTTGCCGCGTCCGACGCCCGGTGGAGCTTCTCACGCTGGGAGGTTCCCGTGCAGGACGTGGCGATCGTGGCGATGATCTCGCTGCTGATCGGACTGGTCGCGGTAACGATGTACGCCTTCTTTCGCACGAACCTCGGATTGGCGATGCGCGCGTCGGGCGACAACGAACAGATGATTCGCGCGCTGGGAGTTGAGGTCGGATGGATGACGACCTTCGGTTTGGCGCTGTCCAACGGCTTGGTGGCACTCGCCGGCGCGTTGCTCGTGCAGTACCAAGGCTTCGCTGACGTACAAATGGGAATCGGCATGGTCGTGTGGGGCTTCGCCAGCGTCATCATCGGCGAGTCGCTGGTCGGATCGAGACAGATCGGCCTGCTGCTCGTGGGTGCCGTGATGGGGTCGATCCTGTTTCGCCTGCTCGTCGCCATCGCACTCCGCTGGGGATTGAACCCGAACGACCTGAAACTAGTCACCGCGTTGTTCGTCTTCGCGGCGCTGGTCCTGCCGGGTGCGATAGCCATCGTACGCAAACACTTTGCGCAGCGTTCCAGTCCTCTCGCTTCTTGAGACTCCGAGTGCGGAACTGACGCCGGAAAGAATCACCATGCTCGACATCCAACAGATCGCCAAGACGTTTCATGCGGGAACGCCCAACGAGGTGCGCGCCCTGCGCGGAGTGGACCTGAAAATCGAACCGGGTTCGTTTGTGATCCTGATCGGCACGAACGGATCGGGGAAATCGACGCTGCTCAACGCGGTGGCCGGTTCGTTCCTTGTCGATACCGGACGGCTGAAGTTGAACGGGCGCGAGATCACTCGCTGGCCCGAACATCGCCGCGCACAATTCATCGGCCGCGTCTTCCAGAACCCGTTCACCGGCACTGCGCCGTCGATGACGATTGCTGAAAACCTTGCGCTCGCCGCCAAGCGCGGTCGCACGCGCGGGCTGGGCTGGGCGCTGTCGTCTTCCACGAAGAACGACCTGCGAGAACGAATCCGCGCGATGGGACTGGGCCTCGAAGACCGGCTCGACAACGCCATCGGCAGCCTCTCGGGAGGACAGCGGCAATCGCTGACACTGCTAATGGCGGGACTGCTCAAGCCGGACCTGTTGTTGCTCGACGAACACACCGCCGCACTCGACCCAAAAAGTGCCGACCAAGTGATCCGGCTCACGGAAGAGTTCATTCGCCGCGACCGTCTGACAACCCTGATGGTCACGCACTCGATGCACCAAGCGGCTCACTTGGGCGACCGCTTGATCATGATGGTCCGCGGCCGGGTCCATCACGATTTTCAAGGCGCCGAAAAACGCCGACTGACTCCCGAAAACCTGCTCGCCCGGTTTGAAGAAGTCCGCCGCGCGGATCAACTCGACGAAACAGCGGCCGAGATGCTGGGCCGACAGTATGTGTGAACGGGTTTGCTCAGAATGAGTCTGGAAAGGTGTTTCACTGCTCACAAGAACGTCCGAGAGCAGTGGACGTGCAGACCGTTGACCGACAAACGCACCGGAAGCGGCCTCGATTTTCTGCCCACCGCGCGTCACACGGTCTTTCTGAAAACTCGTCACTTCTTAACGCCCTTCGTAGAGAAGGTAGCTGAGTAGCCCCTGTACACTCCGGCCGCTCGCCACCCTTTCTTGGGGCCAACATCTGCGAGTTTCCGATGCTTCACGTCTTTGTGAAAAGGGCTGTCATGTCAAATGCTGGACAAGGTGCTCCCGCCTCAACCGGGACAACAGAACTCGAACTCATCACCGCCAAGGTGGATGAGCTTCAACGTCGGGCCGACGCACTGGCGGGCGCGCTCGCGCGGTCAAAGAATACGCGACTGATCATCGTGGTCGCGTTTCTCGTGTTCGTTCTGTGGGCCGGTTGGAGGTTCTACGCGCTGGCCAAGATGATCCGCAGCGAGGAGTACCAACGGACGCTCACGGCCGAATTACAGAAGTCGCTCGAAGGGAACCAAGACCTGATCCAGCGTGAGGCCGAGCACTTTGTGAACGGCGTTACGCCCGTGGTGACGACCGCATTTGCAAAGCAGTCCGAGAAGGACATGCCGCTGTTCATGCAAACGATTGATGAGCAACGCCAGAGTCTGATGAACAGCCTCGCCGAACGCATGACCGACAAAGTGGAAGGCCATCACCGCGAACTCGTTCGCCGTCACGAGAAGCTCATCGAAGAAGAGTTTCCCTCAGTGCAGAACCCCGAAATTCGGGACCGCATGATGAACAACGTCTGTAATGCACTCGATCGGTTGATCAAGAAGTATTACGTCGATGAATTGAAGCGTGAGCTGCTTGCCATGAGTACTTCGTGGGACGACTTCCCGCTGGCGGACCTTCCCGTCGAAAAGGAACAAGCCCGCCACAAGGAACTGCTGGGCGAAGCTCTCTACGGGGAACTGCTGGACCTCGTGGCCATCAAGCTGACGCGGCACCGCACCGGACACACCGTGGCCGAATAGCATTCGCCTGTGGAGTCTCGCGGCCCACACGTTCTTCAATTGATCCGTTTTTCTCACTTTCTTGCAGAAAGAAATTCTTCATGAGTACCGCAAATCCGTCCACCGGCAGTGGCTCACTGTCGGATCGAATTAATGTCCTTACCCAAAAGCTGTCGCAGCAAGAGGCGAGTATCAGCCGCTCGACAACCGTGACGATGGTCGTCGGCGTGATCGCCCTAGCCCTGCTGACCGCGTACTTCTATTTCGGCTACGGCGAGATCGCCAAACTCTTGGAGCCGAAAACACTCGTCCCCTACGGAGCGGGGATGCTCGAGGACAACCTGCCCGACGCGCGTCAGCGCATGGTCCAGCTCGTCAACGATTCGGCTCCCGCGTGGGCAGAGCAGGTCAGTCAGAACCTGCGTCAGTCCATTCCCACCGCACGAGAAAAGTTGGAGGACTACATCCTGTCACAGACGGACGACATGCTCGTCCAGACCACCAAGATCACTGAAGAGAAGTTCCGCGCTACGATTCAAGAAAACCGCGAGCTGGTTGAAAAGGGCTTCAATGAACTGGCCAACAGCGAAGACCTCTCGGATGTCACACTGGACGCACTCGTCGCTGCGCTCGACCAACAGTTGCAGTCCGACATGCGTGACCAGGCCGAGGCAGTTCTCGACACCCTGCAACACTTGCGTAACCGCGTTCAGAAACTGGTCGTCGGCAAGGAACTCGATGAGGAAGAGCAAAGCGAGCGGCGCATCCTGATGCTGGCCCGTAGACTCCAAGTCATGGAAGCGGACCCCACGCCGATTCACATGCCCGAGTTCAAGCCCGCCGTGAAAGCAGCCGAACCGACCGGAGACGCACCGGCTGCCGACGCCACAACGACAGAACCAGACTCCACTGAAAAAAAGCCCGCGACGGAGAAGCCCGGCGACGCCACGTCCCCCCAGGACGACAAGCCGGACGCTCCAGCCAAGCCCGAGGACAAATCGGCCACGGACAAGCCCGCAGACTCAAACTCCGACCAACCCAAATGACGTTTGGGAAATGTAACTCATCAACAGCAATCTCCACGGCCACTTCGCAATCGGGGTGGCCGTGGTCTCATTAACGAGCCTGCCGCGAGCCGCAATTCTCATTCGACGCGCGAGTCCACATCTCGCCACCTGCCCGCTACAATCCCGCCGCGTTCGATCGTTCTTTGCGAGGGGTTTTGGCTGATGGCCGTGTTGATGCAGATTCGGAATGCTCACAAACATTATGGTGAGCAAGTGTTATTGGACGGGGCGGATGCGACGATTTCGGACGACACGAAGGTCGGCTTCATCGGTCGCAACGGAGCGGGCAAAAGTACGCTGCTGAGAATTCTGCTGGGCGAGGAGGAACTCGACAGCGGTGACGTCATGCGGCATCCCAACTTGCAGGTCGGGTATCTCAGACAGCACGATCCCTTCCTCCCCGGCGAGTCGGCGCACGACTTTCTGATCCGCGACAGCGGGCAGCCCGAATGGAAGTGCGGCGAAGTGGCGGGCGAGTTCGAGTTGAAAGGGGACTATCTCAACGGCCCCGTCTCGCGACTGTCGGGCGGTTGGCAGACGCGCGTCAAACTAGCGGCACTGCTGCTGCACGAGCCGAACCTGCTGCTGCTCGATGAACCGACCAACTTCCTCGACCTGCGCACGCAAATTCTGCTCGAACACTTTCTGCGGCACTTCAAGCAGGCGTGTCTGATCGTCTCACACGACCGGTCATTCCTCGGCGCGACATGCAGCCACACGCTCGACCTGACGCGCGGCAAGCTGACGATGTACCCCGGCAAGATCGATGCGTACCTCAACTATCAGCGCGAGCAACAAGAGCATCTCGTCCGCTCCAACGCCGCCGTCATGGCCAAGCGCAAGGACCTCGAAGTCTTCATCGCGAAGAACAAAGCGCGCGCCAGCACCGCAACGCAGGCTCGTTCCAAGACAAAGCAACTCGAACGCTTGGAGCTGTCGGACATCGCCGTCGACGAACCGACCGCCTGCATCCGCGCACCACAAGTCGAGCCGCGCGGGGGAGCCGCGTTCCGCTGTCGTGACTTGGCCATCGGCTACGGCGAACGACAGGTCGCCACCGGCATCACGCTGGAGATCGACCACGGCGAACGCGCGGCCATCGTCGGAGACAACGGCCAAGGGAAGACGACGTTCCTGCGAACAGTTGTGGATTCGCTGAAACCACTCGCCGGGGAAACACGCTGGGGACACGGCTGCCAGATCGGAACGTACGCGCAACACGTCTACACCAGCCTGCCCGACAAGCAGACCGTGCTGGAATACCTCGAACTGAACGCCGCCAAATTTACGAAGCCGCAGACGATCCTCGACATCGCCGGCGCGATGCTCTTCCGTGGCGTGGCCATTCAAAAACCGATCTCGGTCCTGTCCGGAGGCGAACGCGCGCGGCTCTGTCTGGCCGGACTGCTCCTCAGCAATCACAACATTCTGGTCCTCGACGAACCGGGCAACCATCTCGATGTCGATACCGTTGAAGCCCTCGCTCAGGCTCTGACCGAATACAAGGGAACCGTGATCTTCACGACGCACGACCGCCACTTCATGAAGCGTGTCGCGACCTGCGTGATCGAGGTCCGCGACGGCCACGTCATCAACTATGGCGGCGGCTACGACGCCTATCTCTACGCGGTCAACAAGGAGATCGAGGACGGCGAACGCGAGCTGCAAGCAGCCAAAATGAGCAAGGCTCCGCCCGAGATGGCCAAGTCCACGGCAGCCAAATCTCCCGGAGTCGTCGCCCGCGCCGTCCGCCGTGACGAACGCGCCGTCCGCAAAGAACTCTCGACCATCGAAAAGACAATCGCCAGACTCGACGACCAGAAGAAACAAGCCAACAACTTGTTGATGAACTGCTCGGACGCCAAAGAGGCCATGCGGCTCCACGAAGAAGTGACCGCGCTCACCACGCAACTCGATGCCGCCGAACAACGCTGGTGCGAGTTGCAGGCCGAGATGGAAGAGACGGAGTGATCCGCTGTCGCGATGCCGAGGCCACGGCTATGCTGACACGACAAACGTCCCACCCCCTCGGAGAAGCATCTTGGTCGCGTTCATTCGTTGGTCGTGCCTGCTGTTATTGGGTGTCGCCTCGACATCAGTGAGTCTCGCGGAGAATCCCGTTCCATCGGGCGATCCGGCAATACTTCCCGCCGGTGCCAAGCTGGAGCGGCTTTGGAACGAGGGCGAGTTCACCGAGGGCGTGGCTGTCTCGAAAGAGGGCCTTGTCTACTTCAGTGACATCGCGATCGAGGCGAAGAATCCCGGACGGATCATGAAGTTCGATCCGGCCTCGGGAAAGACAACGGTACACGTCGCGGACAGCGGACAAAGCAACGGCCTCTTCTTCGACACGAAGGGACGGCTGCTCGCCGTGTGCGGCGCGAACATCGGTCTGCGGGGTCTGTGCGAAGTAACGGCCGATGGCAAGATGAAGGTGATCGTCGACAAGTATGAGGGGAAAAAGTTCAACGCCCCCAATGATCTGGTGGTCCATCCGCGCGGCTGGGTCTACTTCAGCGATCCGCGCTACGTTGGCAAGGAGCCGCTGGAACTCGACCACATGTCCGTCTATCGCGTCGATCCGGACGGCAAGGTCCACCGCGCGACGACCGACATTCAGAAGCCGAACGGTCTGAGCCTGTCGCCCGACGCAAAGACGCTCTACGTGGCCGAGACCAACAACGGCGCGACGGGCCTCGAACCAGCGGGGACGAAGACGTCGCAGGGCCGCATGACGTTGAACGCCTTCCCGATCCAGGACGACGGTTGGCTCGGGCCGAAGCAGGTTGTCGTCGACTTCGGTCAGGGAACGGGGACCGACGGGATGACGACCGACACCGACGGTCGAATCTACTGCGCGGTCCGCAAAGACGAGCGTCACGGTATCATCGTCTTCTCGCCCGAGGGCAAAGAACTCGCCTACATCCCGACCGAGCCGCTGCCGACCAACTGCAAGTTCGGCACGGGCGCCGACTCGAAAACTCTGTACGTCACGGCGGGACAGGGCCTGTACCGGATCAAGCTCAACACGACGGGCTATCACCCCGAGATGCCACCGATGCGGCCCGGCTTCATTCTGGATGTCTTCTGAGATGAAAGTCGGGGTCAGGTGGTTCAAAGTTCATTTTTCGCCGCGAAAAATGAACTTTGAACCACCTGACCCCTGATCGTCTGGACCGGCCCTCCGCGGCAACGCCCTCTCAATTCCAACACCCACATGACGACGGGCAAGAGTGCCCGTCCTACAACTAGGACTTGCTCATGTCCGATGCCACGTCGTTCGATCCGTACGCTCTCCCCGCGAGCGAGATTCAAGAGCCGCCCGTTTCGTTGTGGGCCGCGCTGCGGAAGATCGGGCCGGGGATCATTCTCGCGGGGACGATCGTTGGTTCGGGAGAGTTGCTGCTGACGACATCGCTCGGGGCACAGCATGGCTTCATGCTGTTGTGGCTGATCCTGTTTAGCTGCGTCATCAAGGTCTTCGTGCAAACGGAGCTGGGTCGTTACGCGATCTCATCGGGCAAGCCGACGCTCGGGGCCATCGACGAACTGCCCGGCCTGAGGCTCGGTGCCCATTGGTTGGCGTGGTGGTGGCTGATCATGATGCTCTCGACGATCTTCCAACTCGGTGCGATGACGGGGACGATTGGGCAGGCGATGAACCTGACGTTCCCGTTTCTGTCGAAGGCCATTGCCGGCGGATTGGACGGCGTCTTGCCGAGCCTCGCCGCCGCGATCCGCGAACGTCCCGAATATCCGTGGGCGATCCTGACCTGTCTCACCACGATCGCGCTGCTGTGGCGAGGCGACTATCGGCGGATCGAAATCGTCACGACCGCCCTCGTCGTGGGCGTGACACTGCTCACCGTGACGGCGGCTCTCGCGCTGCCGTTCACCAAATATCCGATCCAATGGAACGAGGTCGGGAGCGGACTGTTGTTCGGTCTCCCCGCCGATTTCGCGGTGGCCTTCGGCGTCTTCGGGATCACGGGAGTCGGTGCGTCGGAGCTGTTCTATTACCCCTACTGGTGTCTGGAGAAAGGCTACGCGCGGTACGCCGGGAAGCGTGACGAGAGCGAAGCGTGGGCGCGACGTGCCCGAGGCTGGGTCCGCGTGATGCACCTCGATGCGTGGGTCAGCATGATCGTCTTCACGGTCTCAACGGTGGCGTTCTACTTCATGGGCGCGGCGGTCCTGCATCCGCAAGGACTCAAGCCCGAGAAGAAGGACATGATCGAAACGCTGTCGCGGATGTTCATCGACACGTTCGGCGGGTGGACTCAGTTGGTCTTCCTGATCGGCGCGGCGGCGGTCCTGTTCAAGACGCTCTACCTTTCGAGTGCCGGTAACGGCCGCCTCGTCGCCGACTTTCTGGGCCTCGCCCATTTCGCGAAGTATCGCGAACCGAAAGACCGAGCACGGATGATCCATTGGATGTCGATCCTGATCCCCGTCATCGCCCTCAGCCTGTTCCTGGCGTTCAAGGAACCGAAATGGATGGTCGTCGTCGGCGGCTTTGGCCAGGCACTGACCTTGCCGATGATCTCAGCCGCCGCGATCTACTTCCGCTACAAAAAGCTCGACCGCCGCCTCACGCCGTCGTTCATCCTGGACGTGTGCCTGTGGCTCGCCCTCGTCTCCATCACTTGCGTCGCGGGATACGCCATGCGAGACCAGATCGGCAAGCTGCTGATGGAACCGGCGACGATTAAACCCCATTCGGCGTCGGTCGCTCCGAGCGGAAAGTGATGTTGTCGGATGGGCACTCCTGCCCGTCCACATTTTGATTTAAGAGCGGACGGGCAAGAGTGCCCATCCGACAAGTCTGTCTTGCCCGAGTGAGTTCGATGTCAAAGCGTGTTGTGTTGGCGATGAGTGGTGGAGTGGATAGCTCGGCCTCGGCGGTGCTGCTCAAGCGGCAGGGCTATGAGGTGATCGGGCTGTTCATGCGCTCGGGCGAGACCGAGAAGGAGACAGCGTGTCGGTTGGAGATGGGCCAAGGGGCGAAGGCTGAGGGGCAAGGGACGAAAGAAGAGAAGAAAAGCCCCCTCACCCTAGCCCTCTCCCCGCAGAGCCGGGGCGAGGGGACAAAGCTGAAGAACTCGCCAACGGACTCTGGTCCATCAACCTCTTCTGCTGCCCCTCAACCTTCAACCCTCAACCCTCAACCGCTCCTCCCCATCATCGGCCTCAAGCCTAACAAGCAGGGCTGCTGTTCGGCGTCGGATGCGGCTGATGCGCGGCGAGTGGCTGATGTGCTCGATATACCGTTTCATGCTCTCAACTTTTCGGATGCCTTTGGGCGGATCAAGGACTATTTCGTTGATGAGTATCTGGCGGGGCGGACTCCGAATCCGTGCGTGATGTGCAACAACTGGCTGAAGTTTGGGAAGCTCTGGGACTTCGCAGTCAGTGTTGGTGCGGACCACATCGCGACGGGGCACTACGCGCGGATCCAGGAGTTCGATGGCCAGCCCGCGTTGGTGCGAGGCCGCGACAAGTCGAAGGACCAGTCCTACGTGCTGGCCGGAATCAACAAGGACATCCTCGACCGAATCCTCTTCCCGGTGGGTGACTTCCTCAAACCGGAGATTCGCGAGCTGGCGGGCGAAGCGGGACTGCGCGTGGCGACGAAGCCTGACAGCCAAGAGATCTGTTTCATCCCCGACAACGACTACGTCGGATTCCTCGATCGGTATCGGGGCCGCCCCGATTTGTCGGGCGAGTTCGTCGATCCGGCGGGGAAAGTGTTGGGCCAGCACAGCGGGTTCGATCAGTTCACGATCGGCCAGCGACGGGGACTCGGCATGGCGTTTGGTGAGCCTCGATTTGTGATCCGCATCGAGCCGGACTCGCGCCGCGTCGTGTTGGGGACTCACGCCGATCTCGCCTGCACGACGGTCGAGGGGGACCGCATGAGTTGGCATCTGGATGAAGTGCCATCGTCGTTCGAGTGCCTCGCCCAGATTCGTTATCTGCACACGGCCGCTCCCGCGCGGGTTGAGGTTCGCGGCGAGGAAGTGACCGTCCGGTTCGAGGAGCCCCAGTTTGGAGTCGCTCCCGGCCAGGCGCTGGTTCTCTACGACGGCGATCGCGTGCTAGGCGGCGGCTGGATTCGGCAAGGTTCGCCGACACGCGCGGCAGAATTGCTGGCAACGGCCGAATGACGTGACGAGACCGTCAGAGAGCCGAGCTTCCTATCGCGGCCTCGTGATGTTTTTTCTAAAACGGTCGCTTGGGCGTCAGCCCTCGTGTCCGCTGCTGAGCGAGGCGGCGTCCGCTCCCCGGTTCTTTGAGAACGCGCTCACGCCCAAGAACCGGGGGGCGGACGCCACCCCGCTCAGCAGCCGATTGAAAAGAGCTGACGCTCGCAGAACGCCACACCCCATTTCATCGGAGCAAAGTCGCTCGCATGTCTGAGCCGAACAACGATGACTCGTCGCCGTCGCTGATGGCCCAGATGTTGGGTGGCATCACCGAGACGTGTGTGCTTCATCCCAAGTGGACACTCGGGCTGGTCGCCCTTTCAGCGGCGCTGTGCCTTGTCTATTCGGGGCTGTTCCTCAAGTTCAAGACCGACCGTTCGGATCTGATCGATCCGAAGATGGCCTTTCATCAGCGCTGGCTCCGTTACACCGAGAGCTTCGGTGAATCGGCCGACATGGTGGTGGCGGTCGAGGGGAACGAACCCGAAGCGATCAAGCAGACACTCGATGCCCTCGGTGCCAAGATCGCGAAGCGGCCCGAGTTGTTCGGGAGCATCCTCTACAAGGTCGAACCGGGAACGCTGCGTGAGAAGGGGCTGCAGTATCTTCCGCCCGACTCGCTCGCGGACGGACTGGAGCGACTCGAAGTCTACGGGCCAGTTCTCGATGGCAAGTGGGACTTGGTCAAACTCGAAGGGATGCTGACTCGCCTCAAAAAACAGTTGGATGTTGCCCAGCCCGATCAAGCCCAACGACTCTGGGCGCACACCGATCGACTGACGGAATCGCTCGCGCGGTTCACCGCCGACCGCAACGACTTCACCAATCCGTGGCCCGACATCTTGCAGGTCGATCGCAAGCTGAGCGACCAAGCCAACCAAACCGTCTATCTGTTGAACGAAGCGGGAACGATGGGCTTCCTGATGACGGCTCCGACGCAGAAGAGCGACGGGTTTGAAGGGGCGACGGAGGCGATCGACGCGCTGCGGAAGCTGATCGTCGAAACGGAGTCGGAGCAGCCGCAGACGCACATCCTGCTGACCGGCATCCCGGTCCTTGAGAACGACGAGATGCGTCGGTCACAGATCGACAGTGCTCAAGCGTCGTTGATCTCGTTCGTCGGTGTCGCGCTGATCTTCTTCGTCGGCTTTCGCGGGTTCATGCACCCCGCACTCGGCATGACGATGCTGGCGGTCGGGATGGCGTGGAGCTTCGGCGTCACCACGCTGATCGTCGGTCATCTGAACATTCTTTCGGTGTCGTTCGCGTCGATTGTGATTGGGCTGGGTAACGACTTCGCGATCCATATTCTGTCGCGCTATCTCGACCTGCGGCATCACGGACGTTCGCTCCGCGCGTCGTTGGTCGAGACCGCGCAGACGCTCGGCCCCGGCATCGTTACGGGATCGGTCACGACGGCGCTCGCGTTCTTCTGTGCCTCGTTCACCAGCTTCCTTGGCGTGGCAGAACTCGGCCTGATCGCGGGCTGCGGAATCCTTCTTTGCACGCTCGCCACGTTCACGTGTCTTCCCGCGATGATCGCGGTGGCCGACCGCAACAGTCGCGAACAAGCGTTACCGGTCCCCTTCCAAGGAAAGTGGCTCCGTCACGCGACGAGTCGCTATCCCGGCGTCGTCTTATTCCTGTCGGCCGTGTTGCTCGGGACGGTCGCGTGGAAGTCGTTCGATTGGACGGGGCCGATCGCGTTCGGATCGTGGCCGCGCCCGCTGCTGCAATACGATCACAACCTGCTCCACTTGCAGGCCGAAGGATTGGAGTCGGTCGAAGCGCAGAAGCGCATCTTCGAGTCCTCAAGCAACTCGCTCCTCTACGCGATCTCGTTGGCCGACTCGGCCGACGACGCGCGGAAACGGAAGGCACAGCTTGAGGCATTGCCGTCGGTCCATCATGTCGAGGAACTCGCGTCACGACTCCCAACGATCCCGCCGTCCGAAACGCAGCTCATGGTGCAAGGCTATCACGCGCTGCTCGCTCGTCTCCCCGAGCAGCCCCCTGCTCCGTCGCCCGTCATGCCGGCTCAAGCCGGACGACAACTGGATGAGTTCTTTAAATTCGCACGCACGCGCCCCGAGCCGGAAGCCAAGACGATCGCCGCGAGACTCGATCGGTTCCTCGATCAACTCGACGCGTTCGACGTGCGCGAACAGATGTCGATCCTCACCGAGTTCGAGTTCCGCTTGAGGTACTCGTTACTCGCACAGTTCCAAGCGTTGAACGCCGCCTCGAACCCCGAGCCAGTGACGCCCGATGACCTGCCGAAAGAGCTGCGGTCGCGGTACGTCAGCCCCGAAGGGAAGTGGCTGCTGCAAGTCTTCCCAAAAGATCCGATCTGGGACATGGAGCCGCTCGAACGCTTCGTCACCGACATTCGCTCGGTCGATCCCGAAGTGACCGGCACGCCACTCCAAAACTTTGAGGCCGCTCTCCAGATCAAACAGAGCTACGAAATCTGTGCGATCTACTCGCTGGTCGTGATCCTGTTCGTCCTGTTGATCGACTTCCTCAGAAAGCAGGTTCTCGTCCAGACGTTCCTGCCGCCGCTCGTCATGGTCGGCATCGCGGTGGCGGTCTGTCTCGCTCAGAAGCAGGCGATCCCCGTCTTGCCGCTGGCAATCGTCGCCGTCGCGATGACGTTCGTGATCGGACTCTTCTCCGACCGACACGGCGTGCTCGACACGATCTCGGCCATCATCCCGCCGACCGTCGGGATGCTGTTGATGTTTGGAGTCCTCACGATTTTCAACATCCCGCTGAACCCGGCGAACCTGATCATCCTGCCGCTGATCATCGGCATCGGTGTCGATAACGGAGTCCACGTGCTGCACGACTTCCACTCGAAACCGCACGAGGTCTACAGCGCGTCACCCAGCATGGTGAACGCGATCACGCTGACTCAAACGACCAGCATGGTCGGCTTCGGCAGCATGATGATCTCGGCCCATCGCGGCCTGCACAGCTTGGGCATCGTCCTGACGATCGGCGTCGCAAGCTGCGTCCTCATGTCGCTGGTCACGCTCCCCGCCTGCCTCGCCTGGATCAGTCGCCACCGCCGCGCCGCCCCTCATTTCGATGCGACTTCGTGGGACGAACCTCACTCCAACCACCCCGCTCCCGCCGCAGCGACGCCCATCGAACTTCCGTTCGAGGAAGACGAGCCGCAGGACATCCTCCCCATGCCAAGCATTGGCCGCGTCGCGTGAATGCACTTATTTAGTCTGACCCCTCAGTGGGTGCAGTCGTCAATTGGTGGTCCCAAAAGAAACACTGCTGGGCCAGCGATTCTGGGAAGGTAGCCCTGTCGCTCCGCGACAAGAAGCGCGATCAGTAAGGGGGCGTTGATCTGCCAAGTCACCTCGGATCAGCGGCAAACGCCACTCGTCTGTTCTCGCTTCCTGTCGCGGAGCGACAGGGCTACCACCAATTGGCGACGGCCCCCCTTCATCGGCCAAACAGTCACTTCGGGTTTGGCTTATGTGAGACACGGGGTTAAGCTCCCTCGCACTGCCAACAGGCGTTCTGTGCCTCCCACCCCGTTTCTCACTTGGAGTTGTTCATGAAGAGTCTCTTTGCGATTGCGTCGGCGTTGTTGCTCGTCACCAGTGTCTCATTGGCCGAGGAGGCCAAGCCTGCTGCCAAGTCCACTGAGAAAGTGGCGGCTGCTCCGAAGAAGGTCGATGTGGGGACGCAGGCTCCCGACTTCAAGTTCAAGGATGCGACCGGCAAAGAGGTCAGTCTGTCTGAGCTGACCGCGAAAGGCCCGGTCCTCGTGCGACTGACCTGTGGCTGCTCCGGCTGCGACAAGGAGCTGGCTTACTTCCAGGCGATGCACGAGGGTTACAAAGACCTCGGCCTGACCTCGATCGCCGTCTTCCGCGAACCCGATACGAAGGTCGCCGCCTACGTCAAAGAGAAGAAGCTCAACATGCTCTACACCGTCGATACCAAGGGCGACGCGTGGACCACGTTTGAGACCAAGACGATGCCGACCAACTTTCTGATCGAAAAGGGAGGCAAGATCGTCTCGGTCGCCGCCGGCTGCGACCCCAGCGGCCTGCTCGCCAAAAAGCTCTCCGAAAAAGTCGCCAAGACCGTCAACGCAGAAGCGATCGACGTGCAAAAGAAGGTGACTGACGCTCAGGCGAAGAAGTAACGCCACTAGGTCGCGACGACTTCCCTCAAGCCCACCAGCCCCTCATTCTCACGCTCAGGTTTGGGAATGAGGACAAGAGGGCAAATCACCGGTCCCTACCAAGGAACACGTCATGCTCTCACGACTCAGCATTCTCTTGAGTCTCGTTGCGGTGACGGCCGCGGCGAATCCGACCGAGCCGCTTGGTGAAAACTCGCCACGGATGTGGACGGTCACTCTGTCCGCTTCAGTCGATGGCAGCGGCGTCTTTCACTTCTCCGACGAGGCGTTGAAGTACAAGCACAAACATTGGGGACACCCCCAACACTGTTCGGCACTCGGGTTGCTGGCGGGGGCGGATTTCATCTTTGTGCGGCACGTTTTTTGCGCAACACCGGGCGTAGGCTATATGCCTGCGCATGAAAACTAACGCTTCACGGAAG
>Ga0114966_10001982_pt1 | contig 18481 bp, 7 predicted proteins | sample M_130207_XF_Meta_FD_87029 | JGI IMG/M metagenome (GOLD analysis project Ga0114966, IMG submission 87029) | Freshwater microbial communities from Lake Montjoie, Canada to study carbon cycling - M_130207_XF_MetaG | ecosystem: Environmental > Aquatic > Freshwater > Lake | place: Lake Montjoie...
ACATGAGGGACGAAGGAAAATGCTGAAACCGGAGACCTGAAACCGGAGCGAAGCGATGATGCCGACGAGGACGTCGGCGTTCCGGTCGAGAACTATTCTCGGTGTCTTGGTGTCTCCGTGAGAGGCTTGCGCCGAGAGACGCGCTGTGCCCCTCTTCTAAAATCTAAAAGCAAGCTGCTTTTGGTATCAGAGGCTCATCAATACTGAGTCACACAGCAAGCGAGATGGAAAGGCATTCCGAGTTCGCGATCAGAAACTAGCCAAATGGCTAGGCTGACAGGCGTGGCTGCATGTTTTACAAATTTACTTTCACCCACCCCTATCAAATGAAATCTGCATACCTATTGAGTAGTTTTTTTCTTCTGCTGGCATCGTCTGAGATGGGGCTGTGCCAATCGGGCTCAGACGACTTTATGGTGGCCCCCATGAGGATCCCGCCAATGGCGCTGAGCACTCTGGCAGCAAGCGCACCAGTCAAGGTGATCCCGCTCACAAGCACTGAATGTAAGGGGAGTGATTCCGGCCCCGAGCACTCCTATAGGAAATCGCCACAAGGCAACCCTAAGCAGCCTCATTAATTGAATATTCGAATCCCAAAACGCACAAGTCGTCTTCCGTCAATTTTCTTAAAGCAAACAACAAAAACACATGAACAATAAAATAAAAATCGGCTGTCTGGCATCGCTGTTTACGGCGGTAGTCGGGGTAACTGGCTGTGTATCGCATCCTGTCAAGCGGATGGGGGAAGTGGTCGGCATCAAGGAGGAAAATATCGCACGCTATAAACAGCTGCATGCGGATTCGAATCCCGGTGTGAGGGATCTTCTCACCAAGTACCATATGAAAAACTTCTCGATCTACCTCCAGAAGATCGATGGCAAGTGGTATGAGTTCAAATATTGGGAATACACCGGCAAAGATTACGAGAGCGATATGGCGGGGATCGCCAAAGAGCCACGCACTATCGAATGGCTCAAGGTCTGCGACCCCATGCAAATACCGCTACCAGGAGCCAAATCATGGAAAAATATGGAGCGCGTCTATTTCAATAAATAATTCCGAGGTCAAAACCTGATGATCAAATTGTCCTTCAAATTCCTCCTTTACTCGGTCTTCGCGATAGCCCCGCTTATTGCGAACGAACCAGTAAAACACTACGAGCCGACGTGGAATTCCTTATCGAATCGGAAAACTCCGCAGTGGCTTCGGGAGGGTAAGTTTGGCATTTATACTCATTGGGGAGTTTATTCCGTTCCAGCTCAAGGGCCGAATGGGACTTGGTATTCGTACTCCATTTACAATTCACCGAATGGGCCTGAGCGAAAATACCAAGAAAAGACCTATGGTCCGCTCGAGAAATTTGGTTACAAGGATTTCATTCCCATGTTCACCGGCGAGAAGTTCAACGCCGAGGAATGGGCGGATCTTTTTCAGAAGTCCGGTGCTCGCTTTGCGGGCCCGGTGGCGGTGCATCACGACGGATTCTGTATGTGGGACACCAAATATTCCGAGTGGAATTCTCTCAAAATGGGTCCCAAACGTGATGTCGTCGGCGAGCTTGCTAAGGCCATCAAGAAGCGGGATATGAAATTCGTCACGGCATTTAACCATGCCGAGAATTGGTTTTTCTTTCCTACCACGAATAAGAACTTGGATTGCGGGGATCCCCGCTATTCGGGCCTATATGGTCCCATCCATGCGCCGAATGAGCCGCTGAGTAAGGCCTTTCTCGACGATTGGAAAAACAAAATCTTCGAGGTGGTTGATAAATACGACCCCGATTTCATCTGGTTTGACTTTGGATTGAGTATGATCAACGACAGGTACAAGCAGGAAATGCTGGCTTATTTCTACAATAATGCGGAGAAGAACCACAAAGAAGTGGTGGTTACTTACAAATACCATCAATTGCCACCAGGCGCCGGATTGCTTGATTGGGAACAAGGGCAAGAATCCGAACTCACCTATTACGACTGGATCACCGATTCCACGGTAGATAGCGGGAAGGGTTGGGGATACGTCAAAGGTCTTGGATTCAAAACGATCAATAATCTCATCGATAATCTGGTGGATCGCGTCAGTAAGAACGGCTATCTGCTCCTCAATGTCGGGCCTAAACCCGATGGTACGATTCCCGATGAAGCCAAGGCCTTGTTACTGGGCATGGGCGCGTGGCTTAAGATCAACGGGGAGGCCATCTATGGCACCGTTCCGTGGATCGTGGCAGGTGAAGGCCCGACGAAGTTGGGAAAAAGCGGAGAATTCAACGAGAAGAATGATTTGCACTATACCGCTCAGGACATTCGTTTCACGGTCAAGGACAACAACATTTATGCGATCGTACTCGATTGGCCAACCGAGAGCGTGCTGATCAAAACTCTTGGGTTAATTGGATACAACCAAGCCTTATATCCCGCCGAAATCGCCTCCGTTACAATGTTGGGTGACGACAAGGAATTGAAATGGGAGTTGAAGAAGGAAGGCTTGAAAATCGAACCACCGAAAACGAAGCCGTGTGACAATGCCTACGTCTTCAAAATAGTGCGGCGGCAACCGTTTTGATCAGACTTGAAGAAGCTTAGTTAAAACTGCCTTTTAAAAAATATGAAAATCAGATTTGGATCCACGTTATTGGGCATGTTGTTGGTCTTGGTATCATCCGGGATAGCTTCAGCCGTATCGGAACCCGAAGCCAAAAAGAAGGACGCATTGGACAGGTATAACGTCGTTTGGACCTCGCCCAGCAAGGACTACAATGGTTCCATGCCGATCGGGAATGGGGATCTTGCCGCGAATGTCTGGGTGGAGCCGACGGGAGATCTGGTTTTCTATCTCTCGAAAAGTGATGCTTGGAGCGGCGGTGGGCCGGATCCGGAATTGATCAAGCTGGGACGGGTTCGAGTCCGTCTCGATAAGCCTCTCTTTCAAGAGGGTTCGGAATTTCGGAAAGAACTGGATCTCAAATCCGGAAGTATCACTATCCACTCCTCGGTTGGCGATCTGACGCGAGATATCCGCTTCTGGATCGATGCGAATCGGCCAGTCGTTCATGTGGATATCCAGAGTTCGGCCCCATGCACGGCTGAGATCGCCCTCGAAAGTTGGCGCGCCGAGGGGAAATGGCTGCGAGGGGGAGCAGAAAAAGATGTCATCTTGCCGACGGATGGTCAGACGGTGCGGTGGTACCAGAGGAATGCTCGCACCATATTTGTCGAGAGCCTGAAAGGTCAGCACATGGGAGATTTTGTGGATCAATTTCAAGATCCACTCCTGAATCGCACGTTTGGAGGCCTCATCGTTGGTGAGGGACTCAAGGGAAAAGACGATAAAACGCTGGTGACCACGGAGCCGACCCGAAACATTCACTTGAGCATTCATGCGCTCACGGCTCAAACAAAAACCCCTGAGGATTGGGTGGCTCAACTTACGCAGCAACGTCAGGTTACAGATTCCATTCCGATGGAGAAAGCATGGCAGGAGCACGTTAAGTGGTGGGAGTCTTTTTGGCAGAGAAGCTGGATCCATGTCACGCCCGGAGGGGTAGGGGACTTGGTCAAGGCAACGGTGCCGAGCCTGATTCCTTCTAACGCACTCAATTTTCGCTTTGGTATCAGTTCTGTAGGCGGAAACAAATTCCAAGGCAAGCTGGGGAGAGCGAGCATATTGAAACGGGCCTTGAATGAGGGCGAAATTAAAGCTCTCGCGAGCGGTCAATCTGAGCTGACCGGATTCAAAAAAGAAGACATTCTATCAACATCAACACCAGAGCTCTATTCAGAGATCAAGGATTCTGCTGCGTGGACGGATTCCCCCGAAATGACCTTTGAGGCGTGGATCAATCCAAACGCAGGGAGCGCGGATGCGAGAATTCTCGACAAGACCATGCCTGGAAACGACGCGGGGATTCTGCTGGATACCTTTCCTGGCGGAAACAGCTTGCGACTGATTGCTGGCAAGAATCGATTCGAGGTCCGCGATTGCTTGAAACTCGGAGAGTGGAATCATGTTGTCGTCGCCGTGGATGCCAATCAACAGAGAGTGGAACTCTATCTCAACGGCAACCGAATTGCCGGCCAAGCGAACACTAATGCCAAAAGTGAGTTGGATGAAACTTTTGAGGTGAGCCGGGCTTATAACCTTCAGCACTGGGTTCAGGCCTGTGCGGGACGGGGTGCCTTCCCGATCAAGTTTAATGGATCCCTGTTTACGGTTGATGGGGTGGATAATTACCAAAAAACTCCGGCGGGAGAATATTATGGTCCCGACTATCGTCGTTGGGGCGGTCCCTACTGGTTTCAGAATACCCGGCATAGCTACTGGCCTATGCTGCAATCCGGAGACTATGACCAGATGGTTCCGCTTTTCACCATGTATCGTAATATGTTGCCGCTCTTGAAAGAGAGAACGCACCGCTACTTTGGTCACGACGGCGTGTTTTTCTCTGAGACGACGCAGATCTGGGGACTCAATCGTGCTAGTGATTTCGGCAAAAACAATACGGGGTTCTATCCGACCTGCGACTATGTGAAATATTACTGGGATGGCGGTCTGGAATTGTCCGCCATGATGTTGGCCTATTACTCAAATACCGAGGACAAGGCTTTTGTGAAGGACACCCTGTTGCCCATCGCGGATGAGGTAGTGAAATTCTACGATCAGCATTATAAGCGGACCCCAGAAGGAAAGTTGAATATCTCACCATCGCAGGCCCTGGAAACGTGGCATATTGCGGAGAATCCGGCGAGCGTCCTGGCCGGTCTGCGTACCGTTTTGACCGGATTGCTTGATTTGCCTGAATCGTTGACGGCGAATGAACAAAGAACGCGTTGGCAGCGCCTCCTTGGCGAGTTGATGGAGCTTCCTGTGGCTGAGGAATCAGGCAAGAAATGGTTGAAGCCTGCGCACGTCTTTTCCAACAATAGAAACGCAGAAAATCCGGAACTCTATGCGGTTTTCCCATACCAGATCTATTCTGTCGGAAAACCTGATTTAGAGGTCGCTCGGGAGACTTATACTCGACGCACCCGCAGAGACTTGGGTTGTTGGCGGCAGGACACAATCCAGGCCGCGCTGCTGGGTCTGACCGACGAGGCGAAGACCTCTCTCGTCAAGAATGTCACCACGCAACTTATCGTTCCTGGTGGGAATGAATTAAAAAACCGTCCCCCAAGTCGTTTTCCTGCGTTCTGGGGCCCGAATTTCGACTGGACGCCGGACCAAGATCATGCCTCCGTGATCCTCAGTACGTTGCAGCGCATGCTCATGCAGACCGATGGCAAAGCTATTCGTCTGATGCCCGCTTGGCCTGCGGATTGGAACGCCGACTTCAAACTTCACGCTCCCTACAACACCACGCTCGAAGGTCGGGTGGTCAACGGCGAAGTGATCGATCTAAAGGTCACCCCAGAATCCCGTCGCAAAGATGTCATTGTAGTGAAATCTACGGATCCTACTTCATCAAAGTAACTTGTGAAAATCTCAATTCATTTTAAAAGGGCTCTTAATGGCGCACTGGTCCCTGATGCAAGGATAAGTTGCGAAGATTCAGGTTTGGTGGTCTGGATACCTGTAAAATAAGAGGAGGCAACCACCTTTTAATTCAGATTTGAAGGCGAAAAAAACAATCCATGAAAAAACAATCCATGAAAAAACAATCCATGAAAAAACAATCCATGATCAAAGGCATCGCTATCTTTGGCATCATCCTCCTAGGAGCTGTCCAGGCAGCATTGGCCGTTCCAATCGAAAATGAGATCCCGGCGGCAGAGATCAAGCCGACCGCCTCCAGTATCTATGGTAGCGGCGCTCAGTTACTGATTGATGGATCCGGACTGAATGGCAACGTCCATGACGGCGACAAATTTGCCAAGACGATGTGGCATTCCACCGGCAAGCCCATGCCCACCGTGCCGGCACCAGGCATCCCCGCCGCACCGGCGTGGGTCCGCTTCGACTTCGCTGCGCCCCAAGACATCAATCAAATTCTCATTTGGAACCATAACCAACAATCCCTCACCAATCGCGGATTCCGCAAAATCCACATCTATGGTAGCACAGACGGAATCGCATGGACGTCCCTTGCCGATTCCGATCTCGCTCAGGGGGGTGACACCGCGCAGCCCGTGGCGCTCTCCGCAAAACAGCCGATCAAGACTGTCATCATCGCTGCTGAATCAAACTGGGGCGACGACTTCTACGGCCTCAGTGAGGTGAAATTCATCACTCATCGCGACGTCGCTGCAGATGCTATTCCCGCCCCCTCATCAGTCATCATTTCTGATTTTCCGTTCGCCTGGGATGCTGAGAACAAAGCTCACCGCCAAGTGGAACTCTCTCTCGTCGGTGCGCCGCTCTACGAAGCCGCCGAAGTCATCGTTGCCTGCGGTGGCGAACGCACGACAACCCACTTGGAGCTCGACTCTCATGGCCGACGCAAGATGGTGCTTCCGCTGCCCGCGGGCAAGGCCGACACCCGCGCCGCCAATGCCAAGGTCACCGTCACCGTGACTACCCCGCGCTGGAGCAAGTCCGCAGAAGGCACCATCGAACCGGCAAAAACTTGGCCGAATCTTGAAGAAGTCGTGGTCATCATCAAAACCCATTACGATATTGGTTTTACCCGCCGCGCCGGGGAAGTTGTGAACTACTACCGCACAAGCATGATTGACAAGGCTATGCAGATCATGGAACAAGGCAAAGATCAGCCCGCCTCCCAGCAGTTCACGCTCACCAGCCCCGGTTGGGTCATGTCCAAGGTCCTTGACGACTGGCAGGGGCAGACCGCCGAACGCAAGTCCATGTTGGACTCCTATGTCAAGTCCGGCCGACTCCGTTTCCATGCACTGCCATTCTCGCTGGAATCCGACGCCTGCGAACCTGAGGAAATGGCTCGAGGTTTCGGCTTCACCACCGACCTCTGCCGCCGCTATGGCCTACCGCTGCCGATCTCTGGAAAAATGACCGATGTCCCCAGCCACGGCAGTGCGCTCGCCACCGTTCTTGGCAATAGCGGCGTCAAGTTCATGCACATCGGTTGTAACTGGCCCTCCAGCTATGTCAGAACCCCCGGTCTCTTCTGGTGGGAAGGCCCCGACGGCTCCCGCGTGCTTACCTTCTACTCCAGCAACTACGGCACGGCCACTGGCTTCAATTACGTCTATGGCGGCACCGATCCCAATACGGGCCACAACTTCATCCCTCCGGATGACTGGAAATACAGGATCTGGCCTGCTATCATCGTTACTCTGGACAACACCGGTCCGCCACCCGCCGCGGAAGTAATCAAACTTTTTGAGGAAGCCCGCCGCCAGCTCCCCGGCATCAAAATCCGCTTCGGCACGATGGACGACTTTGCCAATGACTTCCTCGCCACCAAGACCGAACTGCCGGTCGTGAAGGGGGAGATGCCGGACACCTGGATCCACGGCATCATGTGTGACCCCGGCGGCAGCAAGCTCTCCCGCACCATCCACCCGCTCATCGCCTCTGCCGAAGCCCTGCACACGCAGCTCGGTCTATGGGGTGTTGCCCAGCCCTCCATCGCCAAGGAGGTTGCCACCGCCTACGAAAAAATTCTCCTCTACGGCGAACACACTTGGGGCACCTATCATAGTATCGAACAATTCGGGGACAATTTCAAAAATGCCAATCGCGATGTCGTCGCCACTCTCGAAGCCTCTTGGGAAGACAAGACCGACTACATCCGCGCCGCAGCCAAGATTACCCACACCCTTGCCGACGCCGACCTAAAAGCCCTCGCCGACAACGTCAATGCACCCGCCGGCAGCACTATCGTCTATAACTCGCTGCCTTGGCCGCGTTCCGGCAGAGTGGAATTCGGAGGCAAGACATTCTTCGTCAAGGATGTGCCGCCCTGCGGCTACAAGGTTGTTCCGACCGATCCGACGACTTCGAGCGACCGATCCGATTCCATTTCCACACTCGATAACAAATTCTTCAAAATCACCCTCGACCCTGCCCGCGCCTCTATCACCTCTCTCGTGGATAAACGCACCGGTCGCGAGTGGGTGGACGTCGCCGCTGATCGCGGTCTCGGACAATATCTCAACGAACGATTCACCTACGAGCAGACGGCCAAGTATTGTCGCGACTACATGCAAGGCCGCTGGGGCAACAATCTCACGAGAGAACTGCATAAACCGGGCATGATCTCGGAGAAAAAGGTTCCCTACCGCGCCACCACCTCGGCGAACGGCACGGTGACAATATCCGGCGACACCGCCACGCTCGAATGTCCTGCTGACCCCGCCAATCACATGCCAGCCACGGCGTTGCGCATCACGTTGCCGCAGGATCAGCCATTCATCGAAATCGAACTCACCATCAAGGATAAAGCCAAGGACAACTGGCCGGAAGCGGACTGGCTTTGCCTGCCGTTCAAGATCACCAACCCGCAGTTCCGCGTGTATCGCCAACTCGGCTCGATGAATCCCGTCACCGACATTCTCACCGGTGCCAACCGCGATATGTTCTCCGTTGGCCACGGCGTGACAATCACCGACGCCGATGGCTCCGGCATTGCGATCAGCCCCCTTGACCATCCGCTGGTCTCACTCGACCGCCCCGGCTGCTGGCAGTTCTCCAAGGATGCCGCGACTTTCACGCCCAAGAAGCCGATCGCTTACCTAAACCTCTACAACAACCAGTGGAACGTGAACTTCCGTTATTGGTATCCCGGCACATGGAGCTCACGCGTCCGTCTCTGGACCTTCGACGCCAAGACGCCAGCCGACGACGTCATTGCCACGCCAGCGCTTGAAGCTCGCAACCCACTACTCGCAGTCTCCGCAACAGGGAAAGGCAAAACGCTCCCCACCGAGCAAACCGGTATCAGCCTTTCTCGCAAAGGCACCATCGTCACCGCCTTCGGTCAGAACCCCGACAGTGCCGGCACGCTCCTGCGCGTCTGGGAACAGGCGGGCACTTCCGGTGAGCTCACCGTCACCCTTCCCGATGGTGCGAAATTCGCAACCGCTGCACCGGTCAACCTCCGCGGTGAGAAGACCGGCGAACCCGTAAAAATCACCGACGGCAAGTGGACCTTTATTCTCAACGCATACGCCCCCGCCAGCTTCGTGCTGGAATGATCCATTGGAAATAACGGCAGGAAAACACGGACCCGTTGATGAAAACGACAACCTGCATCAAACCCTATTTTGAATAACAAGAAATGAAAGTCCCCACGCAATGATCGTACATATGAAATGGCTGATGGTGTTTGCCTGCGCCGTGGCTCCGGCGTTGGCTGCGGAAAATGCCGAACCGTCGGCGCCCCCGGTGGTTTTTTCGCTTGCTCAGGTAGAGAAACTGGCCGGAACGGATGGTTTCAAACCGTTTGATGGCAACCCCGTGATAAAACTAGGCGCGAAAGGCGAGTGGGATGCAGGTGCCCTGGGTTCGATGACTGTACTGAAGGTTGGCGAGGTGTTTCATATGTACTACGAGGCGTGGGGTGTTCGCGGCAACAACACCGGCGCCCCTCACGCTGATTACGCCAGTATCCAGATCGGCCATGCCACCTCGCGCGACGGCATCCATTGGGTCAAGGATCCCGCCAATCCCGTTTTGCCCAGTGGCGCTGGCAGTGATTGGGATCACAACGGCACGTGGGACCCATATGTCCTCCACGAAGATGGCGTGTTCAAGATGTGGTACGGCGGAGGTCTCGACGGTCGCTCCGGCTGGGGCTACGCGGTTTCCAGCGATGGAACCCATTTTCAGAAGAAAGGGCGTTTGCCCGCGCCGTCGGCTGACCTGAATCACGTCGAGGACGACCATGTCGTGCATGACAAGACCTCGGGCCGCTACTTCATGTATTACTGGGACCGAAAGCACGAGCCAATGGGCTTGTTCCGCGCCGAGTCGCCGAATGAGACCGATTTCGATTTCGCCCACGCGGAGCCGATCCGCATCGATGGTTTGAAGTATCCGGCGATGTACAAATTCACCCATGTGTTTCAGGACGGCGACCAGTGGAATATGTTCTTTGCCGAGTTCGTCCGCCCCGGCTGTAAAGGCTGTCACACCGGCTACGCGACCTCTTCGGATGGACTCCAATGGACCGTGAAAAACCCAAATATTCTTGTCGGCCAGGACGGCGAGATGCTCAAGATCGCTGACGACCTGTGGCTGATGTTCTACGGCCCGGACGGCTTTTTTGACCAGGCCGGCTGCGACATCCGCGTCGCGCTTTTCAAAGGGAAATTCATGGACATGGCGCATTGAACATCAACTCTGTTTGCAACACGCAAAATAGAGAAATAGATACATGAAACTCACCTCCTTCGCCCTCGCCGCTTTGTTGTTGGCGCCGCTGGCACCGCTGCACGCCGCCAATGTGGCCAACCTGCGTTGCGAATACTTAAAAGAACCACTCGGGATCGATTTTGCCGAACCCCGCTTGAGTTGGGTGGTTGAGGGCGGAGACCAGAAGACCGAGGACAGGGGACAGAAGCAGATTGCCTATCAGGTGCTGGTGGCTTCAACACCGGAGCTGCTTGCCAAGGATCTGGGCGATCTTTGGGACAGTGGCAAGCTGGCGTCCGGGGACTCCACGCAGGTTCCCTACCAAGGCAAGACCCTCGCCACCGCGCAGACCTGCTATTGGAAAGTTCGCTTCTGGGATCAAAAAGACCAGGCGGTTCAGTGGAGCGATGTCGCGTCGTGGACGATGGGGGTGATGTCATCGGGCGATTGGAAATCCAAGTGGATCGGGGCACCGGATGCGAAGGTCACCGAGGGCAAGAATGTGCCTAAAGCAAATTCTGCACCCAAGCCAAATTCCACAGTGGTGGTGCGTCGCGAATTCACCGTGAAGCCGGGATTGCGCCGGGCGCTCGTGAACGTCTGCGGCCTAGGTGAATACGAGATGACACTGAACGCAGCCAAGGTCGGTGACGATCTGTTTCCCTCGGGCTGGACCCAATACAAAAAGACTTGCCTGTATGACACCCATGACATCACCGCGAAGCTGCGCACCGGCACCAACGATCTCGCGCTGCTTCTCGGTAACGGCAGGTATAACGTCATGGGTGGTGCCGGACGCTACTGTCAAGCCCGTGGCTCGTTCGGTCCTCTCAAGGCCATTGCGCAAGTGAGGCTCGAATACGCTGACGGCACGACCGAGATCATCGGCACGGACGAGAGCTGGCAGGTCAGTGACGGCCCCATCACATTCTCCTGCACCTACGGCGGCGAGGATTACGACGCACGCTGGAAGCCGCAGTGGGAACCGGCGAAGATCGTGGCGGGGCCCGGCGGCGAGTTGAAGGGGCTTTCCTGCGCCGCGCCGCCGATCCGGACGTATGACGTGTTGAAGTCGGTCAAGCTCACGAATAACGTGTTCGACCTTGGCCAGAATGCGTCGTTGATGCCACGTCTGACTGTGAAAGGCCCTGCTGGCGCCTCAGTGAAAATCACTCCCTCCGAGTTGCTCAAACCCTCCGGTGAACTCAACGATGATATGTGCAAAGAGCAAGCTTACTGGCACTACACCCTCGCTGGCACGGGCACGGAGACGTATTTTCCAAAATTCTTTTACCGAGGCGCGCGTTACCTGAAAGTCGAGTGTGCCGGTGGCGCAGATCTCGTCGATATCGAAGGCGTGGTCGTGCATTCGTCGGCCGAGCCGGTTGGTGAGTTCAGTTGCTCGAACGAGCTTTTCAATCGCATCCGCACGCTCGTCCGCTGGGCCCAACGCTCCAACATGATGAGCGTGCTCACCGATTGCCCACATCGGGAGAAGCTCGGATGGCTGGAGCAGTATCATCTCAATGGGCCGGCGCTGCGCTACGGATTCAATCTGGCCACGCTGTTCACCAAGGCGATGAACGACATGGCGGACTCGCAGTTGGAGAACGGACTCGTGCCGAACATCGCGCCAGAATACATGAAATGCACAGGTGCATTCCGCGACTCGCCTGAATGGGGCAGTTCCAGCGTGCTGGTGCCTTGGCAACAATACGAGTTTGACGGCGACCTCACCTTGTTGCGCCGTTACTACGACATGATGCAGCGTTATATTGCCTACCTCGGCAGCCAGGCGAAAAATCACATCCTCGAACAGGGGTTGGGCGACTGGTATGACATCGCGCCGAACGGTCCGGGAGCCTCGCACAACACCCCGAAAGCGTTATCCGCGACGGCAATTTACTACGAAGACGTGACCGTGATGACCCAAGTGGCGAAACTCCTCGGTCGCGACGATGATGTGCGCCGCTACGAAGAACTGGCTGGGGAAATCCGACTGGCTTTTCACACCAAATTCCCCGAACTGCCAGCCTCGCAGACCGGCCGTGCGATGCCGTTGGTCGTCGGGCTGGTCGAGCCGGCGCAGCGCCAAGCGGTGCTCGACGCTTTGGTTCGTGACGTGGAGCAAAAGGGATTGACCTCCGGTGAGGTCGGCTACCGGTATCTGCTGCGCGCCCTGGCCGATGGCGGCAGGTCGGATGTCATCTTCGCCATGAATAACCAGTCCGATAAACCCGGTTACGGTTACCAGCTTCGGCTAGGCAAAACCAGCCTGACCGAGGGATGGAACGGCGGCTCGTCGCAGAACCATTTCATGTCGGGCCAAATCATGGAGTGGTTCTATCACGACCTTGCCGGGATACAGTCCGCGCAGCCCGGCTTCAAAGCAATCACCATCAAGCCAGCCATCGTCGGTGATCTCACTTGGGTGAAATCCCATTACGACTCACCCTACGGGCGCATCGTCAGCAACTGGAAGCGTGATGGGAATAAACTTTCAATGGATGTGACTATCCCAGGAAACACCACGGCGACCGTCTTCGTTCCGGCCAAAGATGCCGCCGCAGTCACCGAATCCGGCAAGCCGGCTGATAAGGCCGACGGTGTGAAATTCCTGCGTATGGAAAACAATGTAGCGGTCTATGCCGTAGGCTCGGGAACCTACCAATTCCAGTCTACCATGCCAGAAACCGTCAAACAAAACGCAGAGAAAGACTCCAAATGAAACGCAGGAACACAATTGCAGTTCTCATTCTAACCTCGCTGCTGCTGGTGCCGCTTGCTGCGCTGCAAGCTGAGGTGACGAACCTGCGCTGCGAATACCGCACCGATCCACTTGGTATTGATGCCGCGAAGCCGCGGCTGAGCTGGATACTTACGGATGGCAGGGGGAAGCGAGAGTCCCGGGGACAGAAGCAGACTGCCTACCAAGTCCTCGTGGCCTCGACTCCGGAGCTGCTCGCCAAGGGCCAGGGTGACCTTTGGGACAGCGGCAAGGTGGCGTCGGACGCAACGACTCAGATCGAATATGCTGGAAAACCGCTACCCAGCCGTCAGCAATGTTTTTGGAAAGTGAAGACGTGGCTCAGCGACGGGGCCCGTTCCGAAAGCAAACCTGCATCCTGGGAAATGGGCTTGCTAAAGCCGGACGATTGGAAGGCCAAGTGGATCGGTTACGATGCCGCGTATCAGACGCAGCCTGATGCGTCGTTTACCACCGCTGGGTTAAAATGGGTGCGACCCAACCAATCGAAAGCGGCAACCTTCACCATCAACAAGGACTTTGACTTGCCGACCGACCGCAGCGTGCGCCGGGCCGTGCTTGCATTGTTTGCCGATAACGAATGCACCGCCGCCGTCAACGGTAGCAAGGTCGGCACCGCAGTGCGCTGGGAGGCGACTGCCCGACTGGACGTTGCAAGCCGGTTGAAGCCGGGCGCCAATACGATCTCCCTGGCGGTTTCCAACAGTGACTTCCTGGTCGCATCAGTGATCGGACGCCTGATCGTTCAGTTCACAGAAGGCGCCGACCTAGTAATGCCAGTCGATACGACGTGGACCGTCACGGCGGGTGGCGAATTCAAGCTCGAAGCCGCGGGGACGCCCTGGGGCACGCCCGCGATGAACGATCATCCACGCATTCCCGCGCCTTACCTGCGCAAGGAATTCATGGTCGAGAAGAAGGTCAAGCGCGCGACCGCCTATGTTACGGCACTCGGGGCCTATCAGCTGCACCTCAATGGCCAGCGCGTCGGGAATGATGAGCTGACGCCCGGATGGACCGAATTCAAAAAGCGTGTTCAGTATCAGACTTACGACGTTACCGCCCAGGTCTGTTCCGGCAAGAATGCACTCGGCGCGATCCTCGGTGACGGATGGTATGCCAGCGATTTGGCATTCACTGGGAAACGGAACTACTACGGGGGAAAACCGCGATTGCTGGCCCAGTTGATCATCGAATACACTGACGGCAGTACCCAGACGGTCGCCACCGATGCTGACTGGAAGGCGGCCTATGGTCCCATCCGCCATGCCGACCTCATGATGGGCTGCGAGTACGACACCCGCCTGGCCATGCCGGGTTGGGACAAAGCTGGATTCGCCGATGCCAATTGGTCGCAGGTAAACGAAGGTCGGTCAGACGAGACGGGCGGCGCGGCCGATGTTACGGCCAAGGTCGCCGCTGCGGTGAAAGAAGGCCGCTTATCATTTATCGTGGCGAACAATTCGCTCGGCGGTGATCCGAGTTTTGGAAAAGTGAAAGCGTTGGATGTTACTTACCGCCTCGGAGGCCAGGAAAAAAAGCAGACTTGGGGCGAAGGGAAAACAGTGGCGTTGGAGGGGGCGGATTTAAAAATTCTCAGTGCCATTTACGGAAGCGAGCTCCCGAGTAGTAGCTTGATCGTAGAAGCCGCCAATGCTGAACCCTCCCGCCGCCATGAAGAGTTGCCGACGCTCAGGCTGACCGAATCCAAACCCGGCGTTTTCATTTTCGATCTCGGCCAGAACATGGTCGGTTGGGCGAAGCTCAGGTTGCGCGGTAGTGCCGGACAGCGGATAACGGTCCGCTATGGCGAGATGCTTAACCCGGATGGCACGCTCTACACTGCTAACCTGCGAGGTGCTACGGCGACGGACTATTTCATCCTCAGCGGCAAGGGTGAGGAGACCTTGGAACCGTACTTCACCTTTCACGGGTTCCGCTATGTCGAGCTCCGTGGACTTGCCGCCAAACCGGATCTCGGTGCCGTGACCGGCATCGTCATTCATTCGGCCATGGAACGTACTGGGACATTCGAGTGCTCGAGCCCCCTGATCAATCAACTCTATCACAATATCATCTGGGGGCAGAAGGGTAATTACCTTGAGGTCCCCACCGATTGTCCGCAGCGCGACGAGCGTGCCGGCTGGTCCGGGGATACCCAGTTCTTCATTCCCACCGCAGCCTATAATTTCAATGTTGAGCCATTCTTCACCCGCTGGCTGACCACGATCTGTGAGGATTCGCAGCACGCCGACGGATCAATTGCGAATGTCTCTCCCGACCTCAACATGGGCAGTGGCGTTACGGCTTGGGGTGATGCGGGGCTGATTTGCACCTACAACATCTATCGAGCCTATGGCAACACCCGGGTCATAGCCCAGCACTTCCCAGCCCTCGAGCGCTTAATGGCATGGTACGCCACCAAGAGCAATGGACTAGTCCCCAAAATAGGCGGTTTTGGCGACTGGTTGAATCTCGGCGGCAGCGCCAGCCGAGAGGTGATCGACACGGCCTATTATGCCTATCAGGCCGAGTTAATGGCGGAGATGGCACAAGCCATCGGCAATGCTGAAGCGGCTACGAGGTACGCCAAGCTGCATGACGACATCAAGTCGGTCTTCGCCGGTTTCTTCGATGCGGATGGAACGCTGCGTGGCTGCAGCCAGACAGGATATGCCCTGGCGTTCTCGATGAATCTCGTTCCGGCCGGGTTGAGGGAGAAGGCGGCAGAAAAGTTCGTCGGCGAGATCAAGCGTTTCAACTGGCATCTGGCGACCGGCTTCATTGGCACACCGAGGTTGTTGCCCGGCCTGCATGAGGCGGGGCAGGATGCCTCCGCGTACCGCCTGCTGCTGCAGGAAACCTACCCGTCGTGGTTGTTCCAGGTGAAGCTCGGTGCCACCACCATGTGGGAGCGCTGGAATGGCTGGACGCCGGAGCATGGTTTCGAGGCCATCACCATGAACTCATTCAATCATTACGCATTTGGTGCGGTGGGCGAGTATCTTTACGCCGGCTTGGCCGGCATCTGCGCGGAGAGTCCAGCTTATAAACAGATCCGAATCCAACCAACGCTTGGTGATGGCATCACCTGGGTGAATTCTGGATTCGATTCCCCTTGCGGCCACATCGTCAGCAATTGGGCCATCGAAGGTGGCAAGTTGACGATGGATGTCACCATCCCCATCAATACGACAGCGACGGTTTATGTCCCTGCCAAGGATGCTGCCGGCGTGTCCGAGTCCGGCAAGCCGGTTGACCAAGCAGGCGGCGTGAAATTTCTGCGCATGGAAAACAATGCGGCTGTTTATGCGGTGGGTTCTGGGACCTACCGATTCCAGTCCACGCTCATGGAGACAATCAAGTGAAGCATCAACTGAAAATTCATTTGATTCAGAAAATGCGAATGGCGCTCATTCCGTGGGCGCTTTGCGGCGCTACCTTGGCTGCGGGTGAGATCGAAAAGAATTTTGTCAATCCGCCGGACTCCGCGCGACCCGGGGTTTACTGGTATTTCCTGAACGGTAATCTCAATGCCAAGGAGATGACCGCTGACTTGGAATCCATGAAGGCGGCGGGTCTTGGCAATCTGGTATTTCTTGAAGTGGACATCGGCAGCCCACCAGCTGGTCCGGTGAAGTTCATGAGTCCCAACTGGCAGGAACTTTTCGTTCAATCCGTCCGCGACGCCGAGCGCCTGGGTATCGACATCAGTCTCGGGATCGGGCCGGGTTGGTGTGGCAGCGGCGGTCCTTGGGTCAAACCGGAGCAAGCCATGCAGCATCTTGTCTTCAGTTCGGTTGACCTCAAAGGACCGCAGCGTTATTCGGCCAAACTTCCCGTGCCGATCCAACGCCAGACACCGTGGCACTCGATGGCCAGCCCGTTTTACGAGGATGTGGAGGTCGTGGCCTTCCCCAGTCGCAAACCGCTAATTACGGACATCAATGAGAAGGCGCTTTTCAACCGAGATCCGTATTCCATAAGGCACGCGATAAAGTCGCCTGTTAAACCGTATCTGCCAACCTCGGCAAGCTATGTGGAACCGGGGCCGATGGATATCATTCAGCCGGATCAAATCGTGGATCTAACAAAGCAGCTTAATCCCGACGGAACACTCAACTGGGATGTCCCCGCCGGAGATTGGACGATTGTCCGCATGGGACGCAGAGTCACAGGTGCGAGCAGCCGGCCCGCGCCTTCCACCGCGATCGGCTTGGAGTGCGACAAGTTTGACGTAAAGGCGTTGGACGATCATCTCAGCCACTTCGTCGGAATTCTACTGGATAAGATAAGTCCGCGTGCGAAAGAGCACGGCTTGACCACCCTGCACATGGATAGCTGGGAATCGGGTTCGCAGAACTGGACGCCATCGTTGCTCGACGAGTTCAAGAAGAGACGTGGCTATGATGCCCGGCCGTGGCTGCTTGCTTACACGGGACGGGCTGTGCAAAGTCTTGAACAGTCGGAACGATTTCTCTGGGACCTTCGGTTGACCGCTCAAGAACTGGTGCTGGAGAATCATGCTGGAGTCGTGAAGCAGTATGGCCACCAAAACGGGCTCTCACTTTCGATCGAGCCCTACGACATGAACCCTGCCGGCGACCTCGATCTGGGCGCGGTGGCGGATGTCCCGATGGCGGAGTTCTGGAATAAGGACGTGGATTCGGCTTACAGCGTTTTCGAGGCGACCTCCATCGGCCATGTGATGGGAAAAGCCATCGTATCCGCTGAATCCTTCACCTCCGGAGGGGCGTTGGATGCTTATCCGTGGTCGTTGAAAAACCAGGGTGACTGGGCGTTTTGCGTGGGCATCAACCGTTTTGTGTTCCACACCTTCGCGCACCAAGCGCTGGGCGATGCATACAAGCCAGGCATAGCCTTCGGGCCGTATGGCGTGCACTGGCACCGCAATCAGACTTGGTGGCCCTTGGTTTCGGCTTACCACCGCTACATCACCCGCTGCTCAGAGCTGCTCCGCCAAGGTGTCACGGTTTCGGACGTGCTGTATTTAACACCAGAAGGAGCACCCCATATCTTCCTGCCTCCACCTAGCGCGTTGGAGGGCAGCGGCGTATTGGCGGACAAGAAGGGTTATGGTTTTGATGGATGCTCCCCGAAGATCCTTATGGCACGAGCTGAAGTGAAGGATGGGCTCATCACGTTCCCTGAAGGAAGTTCCTACCGGATGATGGTCTTGCCGCAGGTTGAAACGATGACTCCGGCGCTACTCGCTAAAATACGGGACATGGTGAAAGCTGGAGCCACCATTGTCGGCACACCGCCGGTCAAATCACCCAGCCTCTCGGGTTATCCTGCCTGCGACGAAGAGGTCAAAAACCTCGCCAAGGATCTCTGGGGCAGCCTCGAAGCACCGGCCACGGCGACCAAGCGCAGCTATGGCAAAGGCGCTATCCACTGGGGCGGTGAATTGTCGCCAGCGAACCA
>Ga0114966_10001983_pt1 | contig 18481 bp, 19 predicted proteins | sample M_130207_XF_Meta_FD_87029 | JGI IMG/M metagenome (GOLD analysis project Ga0114966, IMG submission 87029) | Freshwater microbial communities from Lake Montjoie, Canada to study carbon cycling - M_130207_XF_MetaG | ecosystem: Environmental > Aquatic > Freshwater > Lake | place: Lake Montjoie...
CAATCAACATTCATTGTATAGTCGTCATTATATGATCCTTGATTATTAGACATTCTTACCGTCGGTGTCGATGGTGCTCTTGATGACTGTGCGAGATTATTATTTAAGATAGACCCACTCGCATTCCTATTCATAGGGTTAACAGGAACATCAGCGACAGGCATACCAATACATTGCGTCCAACTGTCCTTACGCCCACCATATGCGTCAGCGATATTGATATCCAAGTCACTTGTCGCCTTTGTAAAAACATCCGATAAGTATCTACGAACTGCCTCAATTCCTGTTAATCCACTGTAACCCGCAGAAGCACCTTGTAGTGCAGCCAAGCCATTTGGATTTGCTGGATTTAGACTGCCAGCAGGTTGACAGAATTGGTAGGTTTTTCCAGTTTTGCTTATATAGCCAGTCGATGTATTATATGAACGCCCACTGCTGCCACCTTCAGAATTATTAGAATACAAATATGCCATACATGCCTTATCGGGCGTCCCACCTTTTATGAAGTTATCACACGGCGTGCTAATATCAATTCCACGACATCCCATGCTTGTATTAGGATCTAGAGAAGCATTAGGGGCATTAATTAGTGCTGCTATAGAAGCCATCCACGAGCCAATATCAGTTTTTGAATCAATGATAGGATTCTTATACCACGATCCATTTGTGGAGCATCCCGCATATAATAGCGATTGTTTTAGACAATCTTGGCTGTAATTCCCTGGACTCTGTCCCTTAGGGTTCAAACATGCATCGTTAATAAGAAGTTCAGCACTTCCTTGCATAGATACAAGGGGTGATGTTGGGCAATCATATACTGCAAGTTCATCAGGTGTGACAAATGTCAGAGGTATGAAACCATTTGGGGAGAGCGTTTTCTTGTTCGCCTGAGGCATAATCTTAACAGAATACCCACCCACATCTGAAAAATATTTGGAAGAACCCTTCCTTATAGAGGCTCCAGCTGTGCTATCGACTTCTAGGAATTTATCAATTGGTAACTTATACATCTTATTGGCCGGTGTTAAAGAGGTTATGAATCCGTATAAATATGGATCTTCTGTAATTTCCTCTTCAGTTTCTAGTTGTGATACGGCGATTGTGAGAGTTGTTCCTTCAGCCACTTTTCCAAAGGGAACCTTTTTCGTCTTATCCATCGACAAGAGAACAGGTTTCGTCTTATCTTGTCCTAGCAGAACTTTTCCTCCTAGAGTAACAATGACCGTTCCTGAGCCCCAGAGCCATAGGGTGATTGACTCTGTTCCACCATTCGGATCTATCCAAGAGAATTCCTTATTTGATACACACTGCCCGCAGCTATTTCCAAAGGTATGTGATGCTCTGCACGCTATGCGATTCTTAAAGGCGGTATAATCTTTCTGTGTGATTGCGAGAACAGGCTCAGCATTATCGGAACGCGTAGCACCGTCGCATGTGCCACCATTTACAGAGGGAATTGCACGGGGAAAAAGATAGCCATTCTTTTGCTTCTCTTTTATGAAATTGTCCTTATCTGCTTTATACACAAGGACACCTGTTGGCGTTTTGAATGTCTCACCAGTCTTGAGGGTTCCAGATGTTAGGCACATGCCACAACTTTCGGCAAACGCCGGGTCGTTAAATGGCGAATCTCCAGTGCCCTTTTCCTTACACATCTTGATCATTCCCAAATAGCTGTTCTCATTATCGACACGGGGAGAGATTTGATCAGGGGGGGCAATCTGTGTAAAAGTTCCAGTATTGTTTGGAACAAGTTTTTGAATATTAAGGGCCATTTGATTAGTATTCGTTAGCTGTCTTCCAGCACCCTCTGAAATCCCAATCGCGACTGCGGGATTGGTGAGAGGATTCTGCTGTGCAGCCAAGGGATTTGATCGATTAGTGATCTTTTCCGTAAGCGTTTCATACCCTTCCAGGGTATCACTAGGCTTCGCCGTCGCATCACCTTCCAGGCTGTAAGCCATCGGCAAAAAGTAATACAGTGCCACTATTAGTGACACTGCTATTATTGAAATTATAAGAGGAAGAGTCCTCATTCTAAGCTTATCTCACAAAGTTTATAGGATCACCAACAACACGAGCCTCCTCACAGATTATCAGGACGCAAAATTCCCGTCGAATCGAGTTCGCGTGTAATTACTCTCATGGCCACCTGGACCTGGTGATTCAAATTGATGAGACGCCCAGTAGTCAAGACGTTATTTGTTAAGAAATATGATAAATATGCCGTATTTGCATAATCATCCGTTATTCCACCCAGTGCTGAAGGTGTAAAGACACCCGTGGTCGGGTCAGCGAATTTTCCACGAACCAAGATCGCATTCGCATAACCTTGGGCATTGTATGAATTCGTCCCGCCAGAAGAAAAGACATAGTTCGCCAAGGCAGTCCCCGTGATAACACCCGTATCTACTACGAGGAGACCCGCATCCTGTTGTAAATAGGCCAAGAAATCTGTCTGCTGAGCAGCACCCGCCCCTGTCATGGCTGTAGCCCACTGGAGATTCTTGATAACAATCTTATCACCCTTTGACACATTCCAGTGGTTGAAATACTTCGAGGTCTTCAGCCAGTAATAAGCGGATCCACTCAAGTCTACACCAGCATCCTTGAAATAATAGGTGTTCGTAAAAGCGGCTGGTGGGCCAGTTGCCGTAAATATCCCAGTCGTCATGGCGAATGAAGGAAATATCTGTGCGATATCGAGTGTATCCGCCGCCGTGCTCAAAAGAGTTCCATCGGGTCTCTCAAAGCGGAAACTGAGCTTCTGGATAGTGGCTAGCGGCGTCGGCGTATAGGTCTTCTGGCACTTCATGAATTTCGGAATCATGGCCAAGTAGCCACGCTGTGTCGCGATGCTCGTATCAGAAATCCAGTTGCCGTCATATTGGAGAACACCAAAAGCCGAATTGAGCCCCTGGTTCGTGCCATAGTTGTTCGTATCGAGCTCTGGGATCCGCACCTGGATATATGGAAACGACAAAATATTCACATTCACACTAGAATCATAGGTAGTCGACGATGAACCCTTTGACACAATCACGTCGAGACCCTCTCCAGGCATAATGGCCTTGATAAACTCTACGCGAACAATGTTGCGGAATTTCACGGTTGACGTGGGGCTGAGGCGTAGGCCTGTTGGAAGATTTGAAGGGTCGAAATTGACCGTGAAATTATAACGGGTTTCTGTGCTGCTAGCAGGAGAAATCCAATCACGATCACCACTGTATACAAAGAGGTTCAGCTCAGTTTCCTTGTAGGCCATCGTATCTGGCTCGTGAGTGATTAGCATCTGCTGGCTTGTTGTGCGGCTATCGCGAACAAGGGTTGGATTTCCTGCGGCCTCGTTGGCACGACGGTCGATGTTTGTCTTATCTCCGAGAATCAAGGCACGCATATCCGGAGGAGGGGCATTTGTAAAGACATTAGAAGCATTGGCTCGTGACTCGAGACGACGACGTTCGGCCTCGGCAAAGGCCGCTTCGGCCTCTTCGGTAGCACGGCGATTCGACTTAGAATAGACATCGAGCGTGTTGGCGAAGGCGGCCTGCCCTTGTCCCTGTCCTTGCCCTTGTCCCTGGAGTTTAGAATATGTCTGAGTTATCTGAATCTGAGAATTTTGTGTAATGGCCAACTGCTGCTGAACGGTGCGAGCAGCCTCTGCCTCTCTTTCACTCTTCATCCGCTCAAAGACATCCATGGAAACTGATGGCTCATCTTGGAGTGAAAGGCGGAAATCTTGGACTGGCGGCTTGCTGCGATTTTCCTGGCGAGAATTCTGTAGCTTCGTGAAGGCGGTTCCGATATCCTGAATGCGACGATCTTCTGGCACTGTCTCCGCATCCTCCGAAAGGCTAGGCCCAGGACCCACTTCGATATCTGATACAACCGAGCGATCATCACGTTGCTTGCGGTCTAAGTAAAGTATAAAATCAGGAAGAACAACACGTAGAACCTCCTTATTTAGTTCATTTGCTGGCTGACCTTTCTGAACACGGTGAATTTCGCCCATGTAGTGCTTGACCGTTTTAATAAGACGTGATGCCTGTCTCTCACTCAAATCATTGCCTGTTCTACGACAGATATCATTGTATAAAACACGCTGAAGCATAGCCTCATTTCTTTCACTAAAAAATACATCTGTTGAGGACATTCTTCCGATCTAACGTTACTCAGAAAAGTCGTGTGGTTATCAACACGCGACTTTTCTTTCCATGAAATGCTCAAGATGAAAACATCACCTTTCTCATTTCTAACATCAGGTTGTCGGAAGGAGTTCTACGACAAAAATGCTGGAAGCTCTCTCCTTCAAGCATACTTACAATAAAGTATATACAGAACATGCCACATTCAGATTCTTTTCTTTGGAATCTCTTCGCATTCATAAAAAGTTTCAATTCAGGCTCTTGTATCGTGAGCCACTGCATGAACTTGTATACTTGTGGAGGTGGTCGCATTCCATATGAATCAAAGTAGTAGTATTCCTTTTTGGGAATATCTATGAAACTCGCGACCCAGTGTGAGCCAGATTTGTAATGGGGATCTAGGTTGAAAACAATACCGATATAGTCCTTCCCCTCCAGGGCACCTCCATCAAAGTCAATTTCGCAGATTTCTTTGATCAAACACTGCTTTTTATTAACATAGGGATCTGCCGCAGAAAAGTCAATCGGGACTGCTCCAAAATACTTAAATTTAGAATTCGATTCCTCATACTGCTTCATAACGTCATTGATGTTATTTGTATCTAACCACGCATCTGGATCTCCCTTCCACTCATCTGGCATTATTGGCCGCAAGAATTTCTTGATTGTTTCATTCTTCTCTTCGACTGAGATGGGAAGTGCTTTGATGAGACTGTTTTGATTTTCCGGATCAACATGAAGCTTATTGGCGACCTTAGTGAGTAATTCACCCCCACCATGATGAATCCCTTTTACACCAATCTTCCTAGCGGCCTTTTCTAATACGCTAACCGGCAGACACCCATTCTCTGACACCTTTTTTATACGAGGGTGGCATTGTTTCGGAATGGTCTTTCTCGTGTTCTTAGTGTTCTTAGTGTTCTTAGTGTTCTTTTGTTTAACTTTTACACTTTCTGTTCTTATATCCTTATCTGTTTTAGGACCAAATAAGAAGTCCATTCTAAATAAGAAATAGATAATCAGAATGGCTACGACTACGAATACTGTAAAAAGAACACTAAATCCTGCTAGCCCTCAATACATACCTGTGGCACTTAATTTTGGATTCCTTTTACTCGCCTTTTTTAATTACGCATACAACTACACGCCGATGAAATCTAGTGCAAGCATTATATCCCAGGCTTGAAAAAACCCATAAAAATCCATAGGGAAGATAGATGTCTTCTAATAGTGCTACACCAGTCAATTCTAACTCGGCCCCAAAAGACTCATCCAACATGGCAAGATCAAAAACATTCTCAATTATTGCTTGGGTTGCTGGTTTCATAACTGTTACAGTCTGCCTAGCAGTTCAGATGTTTACGGTAAGCCACGGAACCTCTGGCCAGCTTTCAATTGATTCAGGAATGAAGGTAGGACTCTGGCCAGCTTTACTCGCAGCATCTCTTATTGCTGTAGGTGTAGCATTATGGATACTATTCGAGAATGACGAGAGATACAAATACTTATACTTGTTCGCATTTGCCTTTTCATCATATGTTGTTGCCATTTTCTCACTATTCTTATCAACACGCCAGGTCACTGTTGCGAATAACTAGGGCTGATATTTCAAAACGTTAGACCAGTTAGAGATGAGTGAATCACTCGGCTATGTTGTATATAGACTTGGCATGCTAGGAATAATTGGAGAAGGCATTTATTCCATGGTATTAATAAACAATAAAACTAAATTAAATTCGACGAATTGGGGACTTAATATATTCACACCGACCGTTATATTCTTATTTTTGATTGGGCTTGGTAGCTTTTTAATAATGAGAGAATCGCCAAAGGATTACACCGAAATCTTAAGATGGCTAATCCCTTTTATGGTGGCTGGAAGTATATTCATTTCTTATCTTGTAATGTTATTTTCATCCTTGGTTGTGAATTGGCAAAGTGATTGAGTCTAGCTATGCTCTAGGCCCGCTACGCTTGGACGATAACCCCAAGGACCTTATGCTGAAGACGACACTTTCCACTCCACTCCGACGACTCGTTACGATTCAAGAATGATATTCCGTGAATCTTAACCGCCACCCGAACTCTCGTCCCCATAGCCAAATCCTCTGGCTTGAACTCTCCCCAGCCACCCTTGTAGTTATCATCATTATCTGCTATATTCTTATAAATAGGGACATTCTTAAAAAGTATTTTACCCGGATTCGCCAAGCTCATGTCCGTGTAAGGACAGTGTAAAATAAGTTTATTATCTTGAATAATCGGCTGAAATCCCTGACGCACATCCTCAACCGCCAGATCTGTCTTGAACCAAGCCATCTGGTGATACATAATAGCATTAATAAGCGTATCTTGGAGAGTATTTAGCTTTATACTGGCGAGGCTCGTCTCAGACATATCGAGAACAAGCTTCCCCGTTGCTGGCACGTATTCCACGACACAGAGCGGTGGGAATAGAACAGACAAAAAGGGTAGACGAAATTGTGTTCCGAAGTATGACAAGGGTGCCATGGGCTTTTGTGCTAGCCCTCTCGAAGACCAAGGGCTTCCAATATTTATATTTCCAATTTCTACTTTCTGTATGGGCAACTGCCACTCCATTTCCTATAATCCCCTATTACACAGTTTTTAGGTCTCACTAGACCTTCACACACTAGACCTTCACACACTAGACCTTAGCTATAAGTAGATGGCGGAAGCAAGGCAACGCCCTAATAGCAATAATAACTCCAATTCAAATGATAATCCCTCTAAAAGAGGTAAAGCGATAGACTTACATGGCCTCAGTTGTCAGGAAATTAATGATAGTCTAAAAGGCCTAAGTCCCCCAGAAATAAAAAAAATCGTAAATAAATTTCCTGACCGCACAACTACTGAATATTCATATAAAACAGCTCTTCAAGTTGCTGTTTTAGACAATAACACAGGAGTTGTTAAATGTTTACTTGAATTAGGTGCCGATCCTGATAAGAGATTTGATGTAAGAACATATACTCCTATTCATTTGGCTGTTTTGAATAATAATATAGACATCGTAAATCTTTTACTACCAGAAGCAGATATAGAGCTAGGTATTCTACACTATGAACGTGTATTTAGTCCAATATATACAGCTTCTGAAAAGGGGTTTATTGAGATTATACGTAAATTCGCAGAATATAAAAGAGTAGATAATGTTAATGAGCCGCTGCAAGATAAGCCGTATATGACACCGTTGACCATCGCAGTATTAGAAGGACATAAAGAAACAGTAAAACTTTTGAAACGTATTGGGGCCAAGTTTGAGCCAAAGCAACCATATACAAAAGATGAGATTCAAGAGTTTTTAATATCTGCTGCACATACAAGAAACGTAGGAAAGGTGAAGATTATACTAGATGATTTTGAGTATATTAAGGAAGAGCTTCAATTAGATTTTGATATTAATGTGAATTATTATTTAACTAAAGATTATAGTGTTTTGTATAATGCGTTTGATATTCCAGATAATCTAGAAGTAATAGAATATCTCTTAAGCAAGGGGGCTGTCTTAGATCCTAAGCCATATAAAGGGAAAAATGAAGAAAAAGCAATGACTGAATTTCAGCGTTTAATGAAAGATGGGATTTTTGAAGAATATACAAGATTCTTAGTTCCAATTGAAACTCCATTAAGGCCTAGTTTGAATAACAATACACCTCGTGGGGGTGCCGCAAGAAAAAATACGAGAAAACAAAGGCACACAAGAAAACAAAGACACGCCAGAAGAGGCTAAAGCATGCTCAAATTACACAGTAATGAGCCTCGGCCTCTCTATATGCTGGAGGGGTCCTCCTGGTTCTGGAAAACGCTTCGCCCTACAATCACAGCTGGCACAATGGTCCCGTTCTATCGGCCAGCACTACGTTCTTAAGAAACAGCTCTGGGACGCACCTCTTCATAACGGCGACACCGAAGAGGCCGATGAGGAATCATCAGAAAAGGCTCTTCTACCAATGGAAGTCAGTGTCATACACTGGGGCTTCGATGTTGCCCGTATGTCATTACAGGATAAGCAATATATCAAGTCCATTTTATCACGTTGGGGTCGCGGAAGCCAAGTCTTAGCCGCCTCCAATCATTCTCAACGCTGCCTAGTTTTCTATCACGCACATCTCCTGAGCAGTGAGTCAATCCTCTTTCTCCAGGCCTTTCTAGAAGATTGTTACAAGGATACAGTCCTGTGGCTCACGAGCGAATATCCTCTACCACCTCGTCTTTCCGACTGGTGCGTCGAGATTCCCACACATTCAAATGGCACCGATCTCTCACTCGAGCGGCTAAAACGAAATGCGACGACCCAGGCTCTTCCTGGAACCCTAGTCACTCTAGAAGACGAGATTGTCGCCGTTTACAATCATTGGCTCACAACTCCTGCTACCTTGTCCGATGTAAAAAGGATTCGCACTCTTGTCTATGGATTTCTTCACAGAAATATACGCTGGACTGATGGATTCCATCAGCTCATGTTCGCACTTGAATTAATCCCTTTAACACAAGTCCAACGAGAAGCTCTAGCGAAGATCTGTATCTCCCAGCCCTTTACAGGTCCTGGGCAGACAGTCCCCTCATACAGAATTCCGATACTCTGGGAGAATTACATCTTGCTCATACGAAATATTCTATCTCCTGCAACGCATGTTAAGGCTAAGATTAAGGCCAACAAAGTAAAAAAGATACCCACATAGCAAAGGGGATGCTAGAAACTCTGGTGAGTCGCATAGATCGCACACACTATGAGTGGGTGCGAGATGAGCCGACCGAGGATGATCTAACACATATTTTAAAAGAAACAAGCCCATCGCCCTTTGACCCCCTTAAGTTAAGAGCAGAAGTCTACGATGACTTGAAAGCTGGAAAAGCACGCCTAGTAACAAAACGTGGGCCTACAGCAAAAATCTTAGCAATCGTCTATCCTGAGACCAAAATTCCTTGGGCAACCTTTGGGAAAATCTTTCAGGCCTTTGGTGAGCCCCTTTCAAGGGCAACCTCTGGTGAGCCCCTTTCAAGGGCAACCTCTGGTGAGCCAGCCAAGGGCCAAAAGCAATGGCGTCTCGTCTGGTTCGCCAACAAGAAACAAAGGACTTTTCCTGAACGAGCTCCTACACAAGCTAATCTGGCCTCAAGCCACACGCTCCGTGTAGAACCTCTTCATATAAACGGCGGTTATGCCTATTCTTGTCAGCCAGAAACGATCGTCATTTACAGAGAGGAAGAGGCCGCCAGAGTGCTCGTCCATGAACTCCTCCACGCATCATGCACCGATAATATGAACCAACCAGAGGAGATTCGTGAAGTGTTGACGGAATCTTGGGCCGAGCTATTCCTCATTGCTATTCTATCTTCGACGCCGGCAAAAGCAAAAAAACTTTGGGCATCACAATCACAATGGATTGTTGATCAAGAGACTGTGTTAAAGGGATATGGCGTAACTTCTCCCGCAGATTATGCGTGGAGATATACTGTGGGTCGTCGCGGAGTTCTCGAAGGGCTTGGACTCCGCTTTCCTCGACCAAGCCAGGATCCCGCTTTCATGTTGGGAGGATCGCTGAGATTCACTTCATCGGCCTTGAGTTAATCATCAATATCTTCAACATAGATGCATTTACTCTTTTTAATAAGATAATCAAGACGTGCCTTACGCATCTCCATCATCTTATATGTATAAGCGTCGTGTTCCATATATTGGTCTAGACTAATGTTCATCGTGGGGCAGTTTTCCAAAACATACTCATAGTATTTCTTATATGACTCATTCATCTTGATAAGGGCCTGTTTCTTTTTTTCGTTGTTACATTGCGAATTCTTACAACACAGAACCATATTTAATGGATGATTAATCTCTAAGAGACGATTGTTACGAAAGCGTGGTCTCTTGTCGATAATTGCCGATACAAAGTGATCACCACGGTAGTCAGCCTTCACTCCACAAATAATACATGTTCCAAATAAAGCTGGATTGCCATTATAAAGAATTTCCTCCTGCTTTTTAATGGCCTGACTTCTTTGTTCAGAGGTATAATCGCTTACCGCCCGAACAAGTGTCTTAGCATCATGATGCCTAAGAGTTGCTACAAGTGACATCATTTTGGGGACATTTTCTAGCCGGCAAAAATATTTTCAATTTTTAGCTTATTCTTTAAATTAGATTATTTTAAGAAACTCATGGCGAGCAAGAATATCCTTATTCAAGTTGAATTTGAACTGAATATCATTGGCCGACGGTTTTCCGCCGTCGCCACCCTTCCGCTGAATGGACACTTCTGGACAGATAAATACAGAAGTGCCTTTCGAGGATTCCTCAGGAACCTCATACGTTGCCGAGCCACACGCATCGAGGAAGTCGCTGATATTCTCAATCCATAATCCCTCTATTACACCATCCTTGCTATATGATAAGACCATGTATTCAGGTGCAAAGACAGCTTCCTTTCCCAGAACAACATCGCGTAGGAGCGCCTTAGAATCTTCAGCAGTTGGCATGATAAAGGGTGAATAGAATTCCTTATTACACACTCCCTTCATGCGTCCCTTTGACTTTGAACGGCCGAGACAGATGTGCGAAAGGATGCCGATCCACTGAGGAGGACACTTTGATAAAGGGCGACGATTCAGCTGATGAGCACGTCCCTCATGAATAGTGGGTGTATTATAATTCTTTAGTTGTATATTCGTAGCACTACCATCTCGAAAGGTAATGCGATTATCTGTCTTCTTAGATCCAGGGATAACATCAATCGTCCAAATTTCTTTATCGAAGTAGGTTTCTAAGGCCTGCTTCACAGTGGGCTGGACGGCAAATGCTCTCTCAGCTTGAAAACCGGCCTTAGCAATCTCAGACATATGTCTTATATTTGGGGCGAAAAGACCATCAACTTTTTCTGCGTAAGCAATGAATCTATAAAAAGACCTCATTTACTTAGATGCACATTTTTTTAACAGGTGCAACAGGCTTCGTCGGCAAACATCTCTTATATTATATTCTGAAGGAAACTGATTTCACAGTTACGATTCCGGTTCGTGAGAAGAAACTCACAAGCAAAGAGCGATTTCAAAAGGAATTCGTTGAAGCCCCTTTATTCAAAGGTCTAGATTTATCACGTGTCACATGTATCGATAGAGATATTAGTAATATAAGAGTTGAAGATCTTTCAAATACATCTTGTTTTATACATTGTGCAGCTGTGGTAAAATTCAATCAGCCTCTTGAAGAACTTATGAAGCATAATTACGAATCAGTAAAAGGTCTTTATGAAGTTGTGAAGGCAAATAAGACACACAAAAATCCTACTAAATTCATCTACATATCCACCTGTTACACACATCCCAAGGGGTCAAAGGGCGAAGCCATTCAAATTCCACCCAACTTGCCAAGAGAGTCTTTTATCTGCGATTACGCCTATACAAAGTATTTAGCAGAACAGTGGCTGTATACACAAGGTTCCGCAAATATTGTCCGTTTATCTTGCGTTGGTGCTCCCTTGGACAATCTACCACCCATGCGTGGTCCAGCACATCTAGGAATCTTGGAAGTTGGTTATCGCAAGGCAATGGCCGATGTCTGGTTTCCTGATAACTTTCAATTCAGTGTTGTGCCAGTCGACATAGTCTGTAAAAATCTTATAACCCTTATAACAACAGAAAACAATGGAATACAAATAAAACAATTTGCTGCTCCAGCTGATAGCAATACCTATAACATATCTGCCTTAGAACTTGCGAAACCCATCTTAAAAGAGAATAACATAACGTATTGGAATAATATGGAATTTAAGACATTTACGCTCATAATGACAGCCTTATACTTCTGGATTCCAGCGACTCTCCAAAAGATATTGGATACGAATTACATAATTTCCACAGTCTCTTCAAATATTACATTTGAATCTTCGATAGATCTTCCTCTTGTGTCAAAGGAGGAATATTTGACTCGGACTCGTGAGTATGTTCGACAACTTGTGGATGAGGCTCCAGCTCAGAATTCTTGGAAAGATTTTGTGTATCAGCTTTTTCTGTGGTTGAAGAAGTTCCTGGTGAAGCTCGTATCAGAATGTATGCTTTGACCAGTGTTCTCATTAAAAAATACCCGATCCCAAAGAGAATCCCCTTTTCCACAATCCCCGTGCCACTGATTCGGCTTTTGAAAAAGGCTACAAGCGGTGAGAAGTAAAAGAGGATCAATAATGGTATCATGGCGGCACTTCCCAGCATCTTTTCGAGTGAAGAATTCTCTGGAAAAATGAGTGCTTCGCCATAGACAATAATAGGCATGACAAAAATAGTCGGTATTAGCCAAAGTGTTAAAGGAGTAAATGACTTGAAACACAAAGCCGCAGTTGTTAATATAAAAGCCTTCCAGTAATCATCGTCAATCCCACCAGCAACATAAGAAAATCCTAGCGATATCAAAGTGCTTATTGCGAACGGAAAATCATTATAGGTTGATAATACAAGAAACATAATTGTTAGACACTTGAGTAATTCAAGATAAAGAGATTGAACTTCAATATCCTTATCAATGACTTCATCCACTAGCTTCAAGCTAAGTCCGAGAAGGAATGAATCCATTTATCTCGAATAATAAATTCAAACTGTGTTTTTTCCGGATGATTAATAATAATATCCTTTTTTAATGGATGCTATACCCTTTTGTGCTGGTGCCTTTATGAAGGTGGTGGATGAGATTGAAGATGTTGGTATATTAAATTTAGAAGAATATAAGGAATATTTTCAGACCCTTTGTATATTATTTATTACGCTTTGGATGTATAGCGATCCTTATATTTCAGCAAGTTGGATAAGTCTTATCATACCAGCCTCGTATTATATAAATCAGATTGATAGTAATTTCTGGAAAAGTTTAATACCTATTCCTTTTATTACATTATTATTAACGGCTAATATAGAAAAGCCTATATTAAGTGATATAGCACAAAAAATAGCATACATTGTTTTTGCTTGTTTTTTTATTCTTTTAGAGGAGAAACTTACACCAGAAGAATCTTCAATATACAAGATATTATTTAGAGTATTAATAATTCTTGGTTCTTTAGGTATAATATACTTAACAAGTGAGTTATCTTCAGCAGAATTTATTAAATCATGCTCTTTATTTATAATTGGTTATTGTGCCCTTAGTGTTATATCGAAAGTTTTTTTAGAAGATAAAAAGCCAAAAAGTGATTCTGATAGTATATTCTAAGAAGAGTCCAAACTTAATGGGAGTTAGAGGTCTTATGAGCTATTGTAAAGGAATAAAAATACATGCCGATACAAGCATACCACGTCGAATAGGAATAGATGCCTTTAGCCTCATATTCCTTTTCCGAGAACGTCGCGAAGATTTCCGAGCCTACCTCGCCGGCCTTTCCACCCACCAGCTCACCTTCGTCATGGACAAGCGAGCCCAAAAGGAAAAAAAGGAGACTGTGGATGAGCGGAAACAGGTGAGAACGGATGCAGCCGAGGAAGCCTCAGAAATAACCACTTTTACACAAACGGACGAATTTGAGGGACTAGACCCAATCCAAAGAAAGGTTTTAGAGAAGTATCTTGAGCTGAAGCGTAGGGATGCTTGGTGCTTATATCCAGAATATATCAAATGGCTGAAGGGGATGGTAACAGATCTTGGAATACCCATAGTAGTTGCAAAAGAGGAGGCAGATATGGTATTAGCTAAAGGTGGGTATGATATTGTTATAACATCTGATTCAGATCTCTTGGTCCATGGAGCAAGTATCTGGATTCCTACTTCTGGCTTACACCACGAGATTCGCCACGATGATTTCATGAATCATCTGGGATTATCGCAGGACCAACTGTATGAGATGGCTTTCTTGGCCGGCTGTGATGTTCAACCGAAAAAGTTTCTGCCGATCGATTCTGCTATCAGCCTTCTGCGTTTCTATGGGAGCTTGGAAGCTATTCAGAAGAAACGTAACCTTTTGACACAAGCTGATTTGGAACTCTGGTATACATTAAAAAAGATATGGACTGATTGCAGCTCATAGGATGAACTCTAATCAAAAATAGATGTTTTTTTGTGTTAGGTTGGTCGCCAGGTATTTCTACCGAATAGCTTTACCACATCTCAGCCATTTACCACAGGTTGCTACGCTTACGCCGTGGCCGTCGCCGCCGCCGCATCACGAGCGAGTGCCGCGTCGCTCTTGAGGTAGTGGACATTGAGATACTTCTGGAGGTTGAAGTATGTGAGCTTGTCCTCCGCCTTGAGGTTGAGGAGCTTGAGGAGAGCCGCATCACCCTTGATGTCGTGCTTGTCCTTGAGGTTCTTCTCCTTGACATACGTCGTGATGAACTTCGTGACGTTTGAGCGAGACTCCTTGGAGCCGACCGCACGGCCCATGAAGGCACAGAGGGCAGGTGAGATGCCCGTGGGGATCTGGAAGATCGAGACACGGGCAGGCTTGCCCTCCTCGCCCTCAACAGGGGCCTTGCGGCGGCGACGCTTGTCCGCAAGCTTCTGGACCTTCATCGCACGCTTCTCAAGACGCTTTGACTCAGAGATGAGCTCTGAGACCGTCTCGCGAACCGCGAGGAGGCGAGCCGTGATTGACTTCGCCTCCGTCTCGAGGCGGACCTCCTCGACCTCCGCAGGGGCCGCAACCGCCGCCGCAACTGGGGCAGCCGCAACTGGGGCCGCCGCCGCAGCCGCCTTCACCTTGGGTGCCTTGGGGGCCGCAACCGCAACCGCGGCCGCAGCCGCAGGGACGGCCTTCGCGGCCTTGGCCGCGGGGACAGGGGCCGCGACAGGGGCAGCGACCTCAGACTTGGCAGACTTCGTGACCTTCTTGGCAGCTGAGGCAGGGGCAGACATTATACTAGGGACGGAGGTAGAAACGGAGGACATTTTACGCAGGACTTATTCATTACACGAGCTACAAAATCACTTTTTGTCAAAATGGTGACACCGGACTTTTCATAGATCTATCCAAGTTCACCTGCGTTTGTTTTTATTTTGAAGCCATGATGGCACCGCGTCATAAATCCCTTTTACACAATCTTCTTACTTTCCTTATAAAAATACTTAGTCCCGGCGACAAATCTTATACGAGGGCAGATGGATATAGATGCAGCTCATGAACTCCAATCACAATGCCATAGCATAAAATCAAAGAAAAATCCTAGTCTAAGATGTGTATCAAAGGCTACTCATGGTGATTTCTGTGCAAGACACAGAAAATCGAAGATTCTATGGACAGGTCCTCCTAAAAAGACGTATATAATCACGAGGAAACAACGTGCTTCCATAGAAAAGATTTACAACTTCTGGATTCTACATGGGAGACGCAAGGTTCGAAAAGTCCATGGACCTGCCACCTTTACACCAGAAATCTCGCAAAACGACCGAGATATATTCAACCTTGAGCCTATTGCCAAAATTCCTGTTCTATATTCATTCAGCTATATGGATTCTAATAGACATATCTGGACATTTGATCTAAGATTTCTCATCCAGCTTATGCACTATGGTAATGAACTCAAGAATCCTTATAACCAAGAAATCCTTCCACCACCCACTCTCGAACGTCTACAGGTCCTTGCCCAAAATCTAATACGCCACAAGATCCCTGTTCTATATACTGAGACCAGCACCTTGACGCCTGAACAAGCCTGGAATCAGAAAGTGCTCGATGTCTTTATCAAATTGAATTCTCTAGGTTACGCGGCAAATCTGGTATGGTTCGAGGCCATGTCAACGCGTCAACATCATCTCTTTTACACAAGCCTATATAACCTCTGGACACACAACCTTGGTCTTACACATATGCAAAAGGAAGTGTTGATACCGGCCTATGATTCTGGACGAGCACCTCTATTTCGTTGGACACCTGAGGTCATAATTGGAAACAACCAAGAACTCAAGTGGTGGAGAAAGAATAATCTGAATCTGATGAATACATTTTTGACGAGGGGGAAGGATCGAACAATTCAGAGCACGGGGGCATTATACGTGCTCATGGCCCTTGTTTCTTCAAGTGGGGCAGCGTCTGAAGCCTTCCCTTGGTTAGCCTAGCTTTGCTAGGCGGCCACCTCCCGCAGGGAGGCTAGCGTAAGCGGTTGCCTCCAGGGAGGTTAGCTTAACTACGTTTAGCGGCCACCTCCCGCAGGGAGGCTAGCTTAAGCGGTTGCCTCCAGGGAGGCTAGCTTAAGCGGTTGCCTCCAGGGAGGCTAGCCTAACGCCGCCCATTCATTACAGGGCCACGAAGGCCTTGGAGCTTGTTTGGAAGATTATAGCCAGTTCTCAAAGCCGCCTGGCGTCCCTGATCAGCAATCAACTCATTATTATTGCGGTAAAGTTGTCCCATATCTTTACCACAACATTCCATATTTCCTGGAGCGTTCTTGATATCAGGAAGAGGCTCTACACACGGCAAGACTATGTTATAGGGTTCTGAGCTGGGTGCATCAGAGCAGACAGCACATGCCTGAGCACCAATAATTCTATTGGCAGTCGCATCACGAATGAGATATCCTCCTGTCTGAGTATTTCCCGCGACTGATTTATAACCTGAGGAACACACCTCTGTAGTCGGGACATTTGTTACACCGTTTATCTGAGAGATATTACCAATCGATCCTCCAATCTTAGACGCATTAGTAGCAACCGCATTAACACCTACGACCTTCGTCGCCCTCGCCTGAACCTTCATCGTCTGTAGAGAAGAATCTTGGCCATTCTGGAAGCCTATTGTTGTTGTTCTATTCTTTAGCTTTCTGCGAAGATAGTCGCTAGAGTTCATCTGATTAGTTCATATAGAAATTATTCATGAGTCACTTCAAAATAAAAAAATTATTGATATAATCATTAAGCTTCTTATATTTTTATATTAAGCACCGTGTTCCAAAAAAAAGTTGATTCCCCCCACCGCCCTAAACCAAAGTCCAACTCAGAAATGTCGTCGATCGTTCAGCCCTCTACGTTCTCCGTCTCTAAGGTTTCCATCAGCCAGCCCAAGGTCCTCGACTCTGGTGCCAAGCTCGCGTATGTCAACTATGGCGACTCTCGCTCGCTAGTCGTTCAGACGCCTTCTCTCCCAAGCCCCTTCGGCATCAATGTATTTGACAAGAATGGTCCTCCTAAGTATTCGCTCGACCTCGCCCTGCGTGGCTACAACGGTGCGAGCCCCAACCCGAAGGTCAAGGCCTTCTATGATGCGTTGAGCTCTCTCGATGAGCACATGATCGACCTCGGTGTCAAGAACAGCCGCCTGTGGTTCAAGTCTGACATGAAGCGTGAGATCGTCCAGGCCTTCTACACGCCGACGGTCAAGTTCGGTCGCGACAAGGAGGGCAACCAGACGCCCTACCCGCCGAATGTCAAGCTCCAGCTTCGCCGCACGCGGGATGGTGCTGGCTTTGAGACGGAGTTCTACGATGAGAAGTCCAAGACGAACCCGAACGCCAAGCCGCTCAAGGACGTCCCCGTTGAGGAGATGCTCGTCAAGAAGGTTGAGGTGACCGCCCTCATGCAGTGCACGGGTGTCTGGTTCGCTGGTGGCAAGTATGGCCTCAGCTGGAAGGCGGTTCAGGTTCGCCTGGACTCGGTGCCGGCTGGTCTTCGTGGCAACGCCTTCGTCAATGATGATGAGTTCTCTGAGCGTCCTGGCCAGCTGGCCGATGCTGATGAGGAGGAGGAGGATGCCTCAGCACCAGTCGCAGCTCCCGCTCAGACGTATGCTTCGACGGTTCGTGCCCCAGCACCGGCAGCGGCAGCCGCAGAGGAGGACGAGGACGAGGAGGTTGCTCCCGCACCGGTTCCTAAGCCGCGGGTAGTTAGTGTTAAGACTGTCCTTAAGGGTAAGCTGCCGAAGGCGTAAAAGGCCTAATGACCTAAAGCCATAAAACTATGATTGTATAGGCGGGAAAAGTTATTAATTCAGGACCCAGAGGTTGCCCCTAAAGGGGACTTACAGCCCTTCAGGCTTGGTTGGGCTTTACAGCCCGAATCCGATATGGTGTAACGGTTAGCATATAGGGCTTTCATCCCCAAGACCCGGGTTCAACTCCCGGTATCGGAAAAAAGAGTCGTCTCTCTTAAAAAAGACAACTGGCCTTATAGTCCAGTGGTTAGGACATGGGACTTTGAATCCCGGAACCCGAGTTCGATCCTCGGTAAGGCCTAGCACTTTTTAGAAAAAAGTGCCCAAAAAGCACTAGACTCTAAAAAGCCTAAGTGAGAATGTCCGAAATCGGCTGCTAAAGCAGCCGACTAGGTACATTCTCACTTCACAAGTGAGAATGTCCGAAATCGGCTGCTAAAGCAGCCGACTAGGTACATTCTCACTTCACAAGTG
>Ga0114966_10001988_pt1 | contig 18442 bp, 15 predicted proteins | sample M_130207_XF_Meta_FD_87029 | JGI IMG/M metagenome (GOLD analysis project Ga0114966, IMG submission 87029) | Freshwater microbial communities from Lake Montjoie, Canada to study carbon cycling - M_130207_XF_MetaG | ecosystem: Environmental > Aquatic > Freshwater > Lake | place: Lake Montjoie...
TATGACAATCTTCCAGCAGACGCTTCCGCGTGTTTTCCCTCCACCATCAACCGACTCCTTCCCCAACGAAACCCTGCCGCGGTCAGCTTCCTCCGATTTTTATCCCACCTCCCTAGTACAGCCATCGCCTGAGGCGAGGTCTCAAGTAAACTGGGGGCCTCATGATAGCTCGGGAAAATCTCCTCTAAGTCGTCCCGCACCCCGGCCACCCCCGTTTCGGCTAGGACAGCTCGATAATGCGGTTCCAGCTCCTTGAGAGTGATCGGCCACTTCTGAATCTCCTCTTGGCGATACGGCAGTACCGAGGCGCCCCAAACAGTGCTTAAACCTCCAAAGGCGAAAGAGGGCTTTAATCCACCCCGCACATCCCATGCGGGTCCAGAGTCCGGTATTTCGTAAGGATATCCCGATCCAAAGCTCAGTTTTGTTTCCACCCCGTTCGTATTGGGTTGAAGCGTACTTTTCAGCCACTCGACATCATCCTTAGGCCACAGGGAGGGAGCCTTGCGACCAAGACTTGCCGCTCGATCTGCCGGTGCCGATTCGAGACTCCCACCAGAATCCACTACATGGACATGATCGAGCGCCATAGCCGCCCCAACTGCGGCAGGACCCGATCCAATAATTAAGTTTTTTGATCTGAAATCACTCACATGTGTAAGTCTTTTAACTTAAAAGCATCGGCCTAAGTAGAAAGCCTCTTATTGGATCCTAGTAGATATTTTTATTCCACTAACTTTGGCTTAATTTTGATATCATCTAAGAATACGCTTACATGACCCAACGAATTCCTTGAAAATCCTCCTCTACACCGACCTCTCCATCCGCCCCGACCAGCTCTTCTGGCACCGCGACCTCGGCCTTTTAACAAAAGCCTTCCGTGACCTCGGCCACGATGCCCTTCTCGTCGTACACCCCGCGGGTGATTCCCCATCCAAAATCAAGTATCCCGACATTCCCACCTCTGCTGCATCCAACATCCGCGCGCAAGCGCGTCCCGCAACCGCGGGAAAAAATCCGCCCGTCGCGGGCGCCCTTCAAAGCTCAGACTGCTACAGCGAGTCGAGCGAAGTAGGGCCATCCTCATACTCTCCAAGCATTCAAGATGATCCTGTTCTTTGGCCTTCCCCCTCCGACGTCCGCGACCCACTCTGGTGGCAATCCCAAAAACTCGACCTCGTCATCCTCGGCCTCTGGACCCGCCCCAAGTACGACCCTATTCGCCGAGCCGCCCTCTCCGCCACCCCCCACGTCGTCGAACGCGCCGATAGCGACGGTATGCGCACCGCCTCCTGCGGTCTCCTCACCTACGCAAAACGCCGCTTCGACTACTTCCGCGACCGCACCTTCCTCTGGCCATCTCTTCTCTCAATCCCCGCCTCATTTTTCTACTCTTTCACCCCCATCCTCGCCACCCCTTGGATCGAGTATCGCTTAAGAAAAACTCTTCGGCTTCTTCCCTCTATTCTTGTCGAAACTCCTCAGGCCACCGCACTCTGGAAAGCCCTCGCTCGTCGCCTTGGTGCCGATCCAGAAAAAATCCACTGCGTTCCGCACCCCATTCAGACCGATATCTTTAAATTCGACCCCACCATCCAGAAAAAGAATCAGATTATCTCCGTTGGCCGTTGGGACTCCTATCAGAAGAACCTCCCCTTTCTCCTCAAAACCCTCCGCTCTTTTCTCGATAAAAATCCCTCCTGGACCTCCCTTGTCATCGGCTCGGGCCTCCCAACTAAGTCCCCCCATCCCCAAATCACTTTTTTACCTCCAACTGACCCAACTCAGCTCGCCCGCCACATGCAGGAGTCAAAAATCTTCCTCTCATCCTCCCGCTATGAAAGTTTTCTTATGGCAGGGGTCGAGGCTCTTTCCTGCGGTTGCTTACCTGTGGGGCCAGCCGACTCTGTTCTAGCACTCCTCTTTGCCAGCATCGGATCCTCTTTTACTTCGCCCTGGCTCGCCTCGCATGAAAGCGCGGAGAGTAAATCAACATCGCTACTTGATTCTCTCACCCAAATGGCAGGTTCATTAGGTTTCGAATCCTTATGTCTCTCTGCTTTCGCCACTTATGCCAATAAGGCCTTTAGCCACACAAAAGTCGCTCAATCATGCTTCTTTTTGGCTAGGTCTTCATTGTAGATAATACTAAAGTCAGCTCCTCTCGCAATGTTTACAGTTCTCACCTCTTTTTTTCCCAAGCTCTTTAAACCTCCCGTCCCCATTCCTTCGTCCATTTCGGTCCCTACACCTACACTTTGGGGCGTTTGGCTTCTTCTTTGTACAAGCTTGATCCTTGGTGGGTGGTGTTTATCTGCTCTTCATTCGCTCAATGTGACAGGGTATGCATTTCTCCTACCGTGTGTTGCGATTTTGCTTGTGGCATACTCTTGTCTTCGTGGAGTAAGGGGATTTCGCTTCGCCCGACTCCGCTGGCGCATTCTTCATCTTTTCCCAGCGGGCTACTTAGCTCTTTTGCTGCTGGCTTTCTGTGGCGGGTCTTTTTACGCGCCCAGCAATTATGATGCTCTCGCCTACCGCCTTCCTCGGCTCCTGCATTGGCTTTCGGAGAGCCAGTGGCACTGGATTCATACCAATTTTCATCGCCTTAATGTACGTGCCGTTGGTATCGAATGGGTCTCCGCACCTCTCCTTTGCTTGACGCACTCCGATCGTTTTCTTTTTCTCATTAACATCACCTCTTTCCTGCTAATGCCCTCTCTTGTCTTTAGTTTCTTTATTCGCCTTGGAGTGTCGCCTCGTGTCGCTTGGCAGTGGATGTGGCTTCTTCCCAGCGGATATGTCTATATCACTCAAGCTGGTAGCATAGGAAACGACCTTTTTGTAACTGTCATAGCGCTTCTCGCTTTTAATTTTGCAATTCGAGCGTTCCAGACAAACCAGTGGCAAGAAACCGCCTTCGCCATGCTCGGCGGAGGCGTAATGACTGCAGCGAAGAGCAGCACCCTCCCTCTTTTACTTCCTCTTTCACTGCTGTTAGCACGGCCACTTTGGCATTTTCTGCGAAAACGTCCCCTTGCCTTCCTTTCGTTTTCTTTGCTCTCGCTCTCTGCCTCTTTTTTCCCAACCGCCATTCTTAATATTCTCTATGCAGGGGACTGGTCTGGTGCTGGGCTAGAAAACCTTGAGCTAAAAACCTCAGGCATTCCCCATATTCGCTTTTTGTGGAATGCCCTATACTGCCTTGTAACTAACCTAACCCCCCCCATCTTCCCTTTTGCTTCCTCTGTGAATCACTGGACTAACTCCCGACTGCCCCAAGATTTTCTAGACCAATTTCGAGGATACTTTGAAAAAGATCTCCTGCATTTTAATCTCATCGAAATGCAAATGGAGGAGTACGCCTCTTTAGGGCTGGGATTAACTCTTGCCCTTATTTTTGGGGTCTGCTGCAGCAGGTCTTTCCTTCACCGATCAAGCAAGAGATCAGTTCCCTTTTCACTAACCATCCTTCTTTCTTTTACTTCCTGGTTTGGGCTTTTTCTTTTTTTTAGTAGATCCGGCTTCACCACCTCGGGTAGGTTCGCCTCTGCTTACTTTCCCCTGCTCATTCCTCTCTTTCTTCTAGGAGATGGTTTCCTAAAACTCTCCAGGCGCCCGAGATGGCATTTTCTCTGCTTTTTTATTTTTCTTTCTTCTGCAATTTTAGTTTTTGTTCTGCCCGCACGCCCTCTTTTTCCTGCTCCTCAGTTTTTTGCGTCTCGGTTCTTCTCTCATTCTGCCTTACCCTCAGCGCTCAAAGAGCGCCTCGCAACTGTATATGAAGTCTATCGGCAACGCCCCGAGGCATTTCTTCCACTCCGCCCCCAGATCGGTCAGGAAAAAGTTGTTGGTCTCATGGCCTACGATTGTCCTGAGGCGACCCTTTGGAAACCGTATGGAACAATCGTGGTTAAGCATGTTCTGCCCTCCGACTCTTTACAGTACCTAAAGAATGCAGATATTTCGAAAATTGTTGCTTGTGGTAGTATTTTTCCCCAACGATTTCATTCCTCATTTGATGAGTGGCTTGCCCTTTTCCCAAGCGCCACCGCCCACCGTGTCTCGCTCAGCCTCCGAGCTGAAAATCCAGACAACTCTTGGAATATTGTTTTGCTTCCTGATTTATAGCTTCTTCTCTGCCCTGTTTTAAATAAAGTAGTCCTATTAAAGCCAAGCCCCTTTACACCATTCTCATGCCCTGCCTCAACGAGGCGGAAACCCTCGCTTCGTGCATCCGCATGGCTCAGCAAGGACTCCAGCAGGCAGGGGTGGCGGGAGAAATTCTAATTGCCGATAACGGCAGCACCGATGGGTCACAGTCTATCGCCGAAAGTTTGAATGCCCGCGTGGTTGCCATCCAGCAGAAGGGGTACGGAGAGGCTCTCCGCGGAGGGATTGAAGCCGCGCTTGGAGACTACATAATTATGGCCGATTCCGATGAATCCTATGATTTCACCAAAATAGCTCCCTTTATCGAAAAATTACAAGCTGGGCACGATCTTGTCATGGGATGCCGGATGCCTTGGGGGGGGGGTAAGGTCCTCCCTGGAGCCATGCCTTGGAAGCATTTTTGGATTGGGAATCCGGCTTTGACTTTACTCGGTAAGATTTTTTTTCGAACCCGGTTAAATGACTTTCACTGTGGCCTGAGGGGTTTTCGCAGGAAGGCCATTTTAGATCTTCACCTCCAAACTACTGGCATGGAGTTTGCCACAGAAATGATCATGCAAGCTGTCCTTAGTAATCTCTCTTTAGCCGAAGTTCCCATTACCCTCCATCCCGATGGACGATCCCGCCCCCCACACCTCCGCAGTTGGCGGGACGGTTGGCGGCACCTTCGCTTTATGCTTCTTTTCGCCCCCGCATGGATTTTTATTCTCCCAGCAGGCCTCGGCCTTCTGGGGGGTCTTCTCGGAATTGCCTTAATCTTTTTAAAAGAAATTAATCTGGCGAATGCCCGCCTAACCATCGGCACCCAGGTCGTCACGCTCTTTCTGTTTCTTTTTTCTTACATGGCTCTGACTTCTGGATTTTTGGCAAAACTTTACGGAAAAACTACGGGTCTTCTCATTCCCCGCGATCGAATTTTTTCGCAACTACTTGCCCTCTTTTCCTTGGAAAGGGGTTTGTTCATCGGTATCTGCATTATGGCTGGAGGTATATCAGTTTTTCTTCACTCCATTTGGATTTGGTCCGAAGCCGGATTTCGAAATATTCCCATGGAGCCGAACATTCAAAACCTTCTTCTTGCTATGATATTGATTGCCGTGGGATTCAATACTTTGCTGACAAGTTTTCTGGCTGGAATTATCAGCCTACCCATAGCCAAACCACTAAGGGGTTTATTACAACCTTCGGAAGACGAACAAGTTATTAATCCCTAACTCAAAGTTTTGGTGCTTCTCTAATTTAAAAAGGCCGGTTTTTTCAAAAATATTTGGGGTTTCTTTCGCTTCAAATCCGTAGTGCTCCTCCAATGACATCCCATCCACCAACCGAAAAAACGAAAGCGCCGCCAAGAGCAAATCTACCAGCGGCCCTGGAACGGAAAGTATTACTCTTCCTCCGCTTTTTAAGTAACGGTGACAAGCAAAAACAAAAGCTTCCTGCTGGGATCTCGGGATATGCTCAAAAACCGCCAGCGCGGTGATCACATCCCAATCCTTTGTCTCCGGCGCCGCCTCAGGAAAGAATCCAGGGATCAAAATGTACTTCTCGTTTTGAGTCGGGATCTTCAGCAAGGGTTCGATTCCACAGCCCTCAGCCAGCTCGGCCCCGAGCCGCTCAAATAACTCCCCCTCATGCGCTCCTATATCCAAGACTCGCGCATTTTTAGGAATATGCTGAATCGCCACTCGTTGTCGCCAACCTTGTAAGAATCGATCAACTTTTTTCATATTTTGTTGGCTGCCTGTTTTCTTAGGGTTTGCACCTTCGCTCTAGCATTAATTATTGTAATCAGGGATTCCAACTTTCTCAAGGCGCTCAATTTTCCATATCGCAGACTCGCCCGACCTAATAGGGTGTCCGACTCGGTTTTTCTTGGGTAAAACTCCCATGGATGGAAATAAAAAAACGATGGGATCTCCTGACCCACCCAAAGGCTTAACAATCGAAGCGGAATCACGCGAAAATAAAACCCCCCAACCCAGGGAGCTTTCGGCCAACCCAATGTCGGCAAAGGAAATTCCACCACTCCATTTTTGAATCGCTCTGGCTTCGTTGGAAAACGGCCATCCCCGTAAAGCGGACTCTTAAACGACGAAACACTGCTATCATACTTATATCCCGCCTCTCCAACCGCTTCCATCCACTCTTCATAACGATCGTAAGGAATCGACCACGACGGCGCCCTAAACCCGCTCACCCTTTTTCCGATCACCTGTTCCAACTGATCTTTCGACTCGCGTAGCTCCTCTTTCCATCTGGATCTCCCTAGCTTCGCCATATGTGGGTGGGTCACAGAATGACTAGCAATCTCATGCCCTTGCTTTGCAATTCTTTTTATGTCCTCGGGCGGCCAATCTCCCGCCACCACAAAAAAGGTCGCTTCTAACTGCTGCCTCCCAAGAATTTCAAGAATTTTATCAGTCGCCTCTTGATCGGCTCTCAGCCCATCAGGAAAATGCGCCGCCCCTGCGCGGACCATATGAGCCCTACCCCACCACTCAAGATCAAAAGTCAGACTAACTGCGGGTTTGACTGCTCCACCCCTTAGTTCATAAGGTCTTTTCATGAAGGTGTTGTTTATCATTGCTGCCTTCAATGAGGAAGCATCGATTAACCGTGTTGTCACCGAGTTAACTGACGCCGGCCAAAGCGTCCTCGTCGTCAACGATGGTTCTACCGACAAAACTGCAGAAATCCTCGCCAAAATCGGCCCGCCTCTCTATGTCGCCACACATCCGACCAATCTCGGCCAAGGGGCCTCCCTCCAAACCGGATTAGTCTGCGCCCGCCTTCTCAACCCTGATTTTGTAATCACGTTTGATGCAGATGGGCAACACTCCTTGACCGATGCTCTCGCCATGATCGCTTTCATGGATAAGAGTCCCTCCTTGCAGACCCTGCTAGGATCACGTTTCCTTGGATCCACTATCAATATGCCTTGGATCCGATGGCTTATGCTTAAAATAGCGATTTTTTACACACGCATCTCTTCCGGTCTCAGAATCACCGACACTCATAACGGGCTGCGAGTTTTGCGCCGGTCCTTTTACCAGAAGTTTAATTTTACGAGCCCTGGGATGGAGCATGCCTCCGAGATCTTGGACTGTATCGGTCTCCTCAAGGTTTCCTATGCTGAGTTTCCTGTTACAATCACCTACAATTCCTACTCCTTAGCCAAAGGACAAAGATCCAGCCAAGCCCTCAGCCTTTTTTTTCGATTGATTGAGGAAAAACTATGAAATTTTATTTGGTACCAGTTTATATAACTTGCCTTTTGCTTCTAATCCGGTTTTACCGCCAGTGGAAACGAGGCCTTCTCTCCCTGTCTTTCTCAATTCTCTTTTCTGCCTTTATTCTTTCCGCGAGCATTACCCTCACTTTTCCCCCCATCCTCGATTCTCTGGCCAATTTTCTTGGCTTGGACCTTGGCGTCCAGCTTGCCTTTTTTATCAGCATCGTGACGCTTTTCCTTCTTTGTAAGTCCATCCTCGTAAGAATCCGCACCAACGAACGTAAGACAGCCTCACTGGCCCGCTCGATCTCCACGATAAACTTTAAAAAAGAATACCTGCCATAGGGGTCTCGGCTTCCCTCTTTCCCATTAATCCCGCCTTCCCAAATTAGTTCTCGTAGCTAGGAATACCTTGTGCCTCGTCGAAAGCTGTTTTTAAGCGGCGTTGCCTCCAGTTACGGTGTCATCGGCATTAATATATTCTACTCAGGGCTCAGCGTCCCTTTGGCCCTTCATTACCTTGATAAAGAGGAGTTTGCGATATGGGCGTTAGTCGTGCAAATCACCACCTACCTGAATCTTATCGATTTCGGCTTGTCGGGTTCCCTTTCTCGCTTCCTTGCAGATTACAAAAGCGATGTCGATGGGGGCATGTATGGCTCAGTTCTCCGTACTGGAAACCGAGTTTTTCTTCTCCAAGGGATCCTGCTTGCACTCCTCGGCGCATGGATCGCTCTTTTTTCTGCTCCACTACTTCAGATTCCATTTCCACTGCGCCCTACCTTCACTCTTCTGCTTCTATTTCAATCGTCCTTGGTCGGTTTGGCACTTGCTTCCCGTACCCTCAGCTCTCCTTTATGGGCCCACCAGCGTACCGATGTTTCGAATCTGTCTGCCGCCCTCAATCTTCTAGTTGGCCTAGTTCTAATGTGGGTTGGTTTTACCACTGGATGTGGTGTTTTTAGTTACCTCTGGGGATCCATTGCCGGGTGGGTCGTAGGCACCATCTCCACAGTCATCACGTGCTCGAGATTGCACCTGTACCCCTCTCGCGGCCACTGGGGCTCCTATAACCCCGCGCTTTTCCGCTCCATGCTTTCTTATGGCAAAGACCTATTTATTATGAGCCTAGGCTACCAACTCGCCTTCGCATCGCAAATCCTTGTCGTCACTCGAACTCTCGGACTTGAGGCGGCCACCACATGGGCCGTCTCAACCAAAATATTCACTCTAGCCCAACAGGCGATCAGCAAAATATTCGACTCTTCCGTCGGCGCTCTCGCTGAGTTCTATGTTCAGGGAAACCGCACCAAGTTATCTGCCCGTTTCCACGGCGTATTAACTTTAACCTCGGCTCTCGCCGCAACACTTTCTTCAGGACTTATAATGATAAATTCCTCTTTTATTTCACTTTGGACAGGCGGCCTGATCTCGTGGCCTCAGGCAAATAGTGTTTGTTTGGGAGTTTTTTTATTCTTTTCCTCGATCAGTCGAGCCCACGGAGCCTTTGTCGGAGTCACCAAGGATGTAGGGGGAATGAAGTGGTGTTATTTTATCGAAGGATTTCTCTTTTTATCTTTATCCTTTCTTCTTGCCCCTCATTACGGATTCATCGCCATTCTGCTTTCATCGCTGTTTGCTAATCTTTCATGCACGTTTGTTTATGGGCTCCATCGCTCGGCTCGTTTTCTTAATCTGTCTTTTGGGACGCTAGTTTTTTGGTCTCTCCCAGCAGGCCTAGTCTCCATATTCACTTTATCCATTTATTTTGCCATTCTTTGGATACTTCCGCTGAGTACATCGTTTGCTATCCAAGCCCTTTTAGGCGCTGGCCTTCTTTTATGTATTTTTTTGCCGCTCCTCTGGTTCTTTGCCCTTTCACACTCGGTTCGGAAAGAAACCCTTGATTTCCTCCGTCGGTCAATCTCTAGTGATAGAGGAACCTAAAATGAAATTTCATTCCCTACTTCACAAGCTGGCAACTTTCGTTATCGGCCTTTTCCGAGTTACCCTGCACAACCCCCTGGATCTTTTCCATGTCCTGGGAATTGCACGATTTGCTGTCCTTCAAATCGCCACTCCCGAGTTAGACGTCCGCACATTCACTTCGATCGATATTCTCGATCTTGCACCGGGATCAATCCGCTGGAAACTTCAAGCCTTCCCAGGCATACCTGCCTCCATCTCTGTTCTCGAATGCAATGGTCTTGCCCTCCTTGCCAAAAAAACAAAGGCTCGTAAGGTTTTTGAGTTCGGCACCTATATGGGAGTCTCGGCTACCCATCTTGCCCTAAATCTCGAGCCAGGGGGCCTTGTCTATTCTTTAGACCTTCCCGAAGACAATCCCACCGCTCTGCTCACAATCCACGATCTTGATGAAAAAGGTCTTACGATCGAAAAGGGGAAGGGGTCCCTAGTTCCTGATGATGTTAAAAATCAAGTCGTTTTTTTGAAGTCAGATTCAGCAGTTTTTGACGAGACTCCATATCGCAATTCTATGGATCTTGTCTTTGTCGATGGAGCCCACAGCTCTGAATATGTTCGTAGTGACACCGAAAAAGCACTCCGGATGTTGCGCCAAGGAGGCATTGTCGCTTGGCACGACTGCCATCACAAATATCCAGACGTCGTTCGCTACTTAAAAACTTTGTCGCAAGAGGTCTTTCTCGTTTCCGGCACAACACTCGCATTCGCCCAGAAAGCTTAAAAGACCCCGCCTACATCGTTGGGCGGATACCTTTTAGTTGTCCTTCAAAGGTTTCCTCAAAAGCAGCTTGGCTAAGCCTTTGCGTGAGGGTTTCTGTGTTGACGATGTGGCCCTGTTCAATTTTTTGCCACCATTTCAAAATGGCTGTAGCCGTCGCCTGGGCATCTCTCACCGGCACTACCTCCCCATTCTGTCCGCTTGTAATTAGGTCACTTGCTCCCGTGTGAGGGGTTGTAATTACCGGAAGCCCACAGGACAAGGCTTCCGAAACCACCATCGCAAAACCATCCTCCAGTGAGGGCAGAATAAATATATCAGCGCTTCGGAGATGCTCGGCTAGCTTACTATGGCTAAAATTAGGAAACCATGTGACGGGAAGATCAGAAAACATCCGCAGGATCGGCAAAAACGATTCATGAGTATTTTGGGTCAAGTAAAGTTTCGCATTGGGAACGCTTTTCAACACTATCCGAAACGCCTCCAGCAGATAAGGCGACCCTTTTCTCAGGGAAAGGGATCCCGTGTAGATCATAGTCAGTGGCTTACTCTTTTCACGTGGCCTATCTCTTGGCGTAAAGTTTGCCAAATCAACTGGATATATGTTTTCCAGAATTCTTCTTGGCTCAAATCCACGCTCTAAAAAAGACTGGCTGACAAATCGGCTCGGAGAACAGATGTAGTCGGTTTGATCCATCATTCGGAGCGAGCGCTCGTAGTGATGTCGCGCTACCGGCAAAAGTTCGCAACCCCATCGCTTATGCTCCGTTTCCATAATCTTCCAGAAACTCTCTGGATGCGAGTTTCCCGCGTCGATCCATGTTGTTCCTCCATTTTTTTTCGCCCAAATAAAACACTCGTTCGCATATCCGTAGCTTGAAAAAACATGATCTCCTCGCTTCAACTGCCACTTTGTCCATTTATCTATCAACGGATGCATTCTCATCCGTAGGCTTTCCGCTCGGTATTGCGATAGGGTCTTTTTGCCCAGATACGCCATCGCCCCGATGCCAGGCAGAAGCTTTTGCTTGTCCGTCGCGATTCCTGAGGTGAAACGTCTTGTTCCACATGTATAAAGTCGCAAATGCCCAGTCCGATCTAGATAGCGCGCAAAATGGTCGCAGGCAGTTCTCCATACGTGGGTTACAACAAAATTCATTGCGTTGCCTGGTGTGCTAGTTCGTTTTCGCGCATTTTTATAAACTCAACCACCATTATAGTAGCACCCATCCTTTCAGATTTGACAAACCTTTTCGCTTTATCACCAAACTTTTTTCGTAGCGATCTATCCGAAATTAACTTATTCGTAGCTTGAATTAGACTAAACCCACCCCCTTCGAGCAAATCGCAATCCAGTCTTTTTAAACGAGCCTCCAACTGCAGTGGCCATCTCTTATCTTTGCAAAAAGCGCGATAAGACGCCGCGCTTCTTTTGTAGTCTAGGTCCGAACCTAAACACCCTCCTTTGAGTCCCTAAGTTTTTTCTAGCACTTTCCCTTGTTTCATATCAATCAGGAATCCAGTCGATTGCTTTCTGAGAGGCTCGAATATGGCCAACATCGCTAAAGGGCTTTTCGGTTGGTCTAGAAAAACCCCGCTCCACTAAGCCGTGAGTCATGAGAAATTGCGCCTTGTTGCTTAGTATAAATTCCTTCGTGATTCTTGACCATTTCTTGAGCCGTCATTCCTAGCTCAACTACTCTATTAAGGCCTTTTCGACCCATATCTAATCGTCCCTGGGGATCATTCATAAGACAACCTAGTTTATCTTTCATTAAATTAACATCACCTGCAGGAATCAGAAAGCCTGTTTCCCCATCCACCACAAGCTCAGGATTGCCAGCTATTCTCGTAGCCACTGTCGGACAACCGGCAGCCATTGCCTCCTGAAGCGCTAATGGCAAGCCTTCCTGAAAAGAGGGCTGAACATATATAGAGCACTTTCCGAGCCAGTCTGCAGTGCTTTCCTGCTGCCCCAACATGTGCACTCGGCCTGATAGTCCGTGACGTTCAGAAAGTTGTTTGATAAATCTTCCGTACTCTCCACATTCCCCAGGGCCAACAAAAATTAACTGCCAATCGGGGTGCGAAGCTGCTAAAAAACAAAATGCTTCTGTCAGCACATGTTGCCCTTTTCTAAAGGCAAGATGTCCTACATTAAGGATAATTTTTTTACGCACATGATTACTTGGAGTCGTAAGATTGGCTCCGTCTATTCGCGAGTGATAAACACGCTGAATCTTATCGGCTTCTGCAGGAAACCATGCCCTTAGTTTTTGTGCGTTTTCATCTGAAACGCAAATTTCTTTTTCGACCGAATGAATTTGATGCTTTTTTCCGGAGCGTGCGATTGGCCACAATAATTCGCTTAACCATCTAGGCTTATTTTTTCCACAAAAACCATGTAGCCGATCAACAACCAAGTGATTCGTCCAAACCGATGGAATGTTCTTTTTTTTCAGAAAAGCAGGCCAGCTGGCCCCAGGCCACCGATTGCCCCACGAGTAGACGCCACCCGAGTGAAAATGAACAAGATCGGGCTGAGTGGCCACCAACCGGTCCAGTGACTCGCGACGAGCTCGATAAAACTCTGGATGCGGCGCATCTTTTCCCCCAACCCAAGGGATGTGTACCTCTATTCTCTTGGATAATGGATCCGTATTTAAAGATCCTTCGGTGTCCCGGGAGATCAGGACAAAGCGATATGAGTCAGGGAGCGACTCCATCAAGGTTCGTACCACCATGCTGACTCCACCACCGTAACGAAGAGGGCTTTCGATAGCGTAAGCGATCCTCACCTTTGTCCCTTTCGCGCAGAACATTCTGAGATTCGTTCCCGATAAAGAGCCATGAAGGATGTCGCAGTTCGTTCTGGCTTGAGCAATTCCCGGTGCACAAGGCGATCTGCTAGTCCCATTGATTTCGCTTGGGCCGGATCATCAATAAGATGCCGAATTGCACGACTCCACACCTCTGGAGTATCCAAAGAGGAAACGAAGCCGTTTATTTCAGATTTCACATACTGAACATGACCTCCATGGGGGCTGGCAACAATAGGAAGGCCAATCACCCTCGCCTCTTTCACCACATTTGGACACGTGTCCCCGCGTGTGGGCAAAACTAGACAACTAGCCTTAGACATCAGTTGTATAATTTCCGCCTGTGTCCTTCGTCCAACCCATTCCACGTTCGAGGGTGAATTCCTTTTCCAAACCTCCCCGAAGGATGTAACTCCACCGACGATTTTTAACTTATATTGCCTTAACTCCGGTCGAGAGAATAGCTGGACGGCAAAATCAATCCCTTTTCTGTGATCGGCAGTTCCCACCATCAATGCGAATGGATTGTTTGCGTCGGGACATGACTTCGCCTCAAAAAATTCACGGGGAACTCCGTATTCGACCAGTCGGACATCATGGCGCCCTGTCTGTTGTTCTATTTGTTTGCGTGCCCATGGAGACTCGGTCGTGATAACCTGCGCCTTGCGCAGAACTACCGCCTCAATTAAAGCCATCAGTCGACTCCGCATTGTGCGATTGCCAAGTTTTGCATAAACACCAAGAAGTCCTTGAACCGAAAATATATTAGGCAGCCCTGACTCAATCATCGCCCAACCCCAGATATTTTCATTCCCCCAAGCATGCACCAGATCAGGTTTTATCTGCTGGAGCTTATTTCGGATTTTCCAACGATCGGCCAAGAAACCTGTGCTTGCACGTGCACGGCTCCAGGATGGCAAGACGTGAAATGTTTGATTCCACTCTTGGATTATTTTTTCCTTATCCACCTCCGTCGATAGGGTGATCCAGTGGGCCTCGAACAGCTTCGGTTGCGACCAAATCTCCGCTATCTGCGGCAACCATGTCGCCCAATGACCGCGGGGTGGCGAAAACCCATGATTTTCTGGTAGGCAGTGAAGAGGAAAATCAGCCAAAATGACAACCTTCATCATATGACATTGCCAATCCAATGTGACGTTGAAAGTTTTATATTCCTTTAGGATTGGCTCATAGGCAAAATCCTTTAATGAATGCGTTACTTCTTCGTTGGCACAAATTTGATTGGCCTAACCAAATCTGGATCGCATTGGACCTGTCTCTTTCGTTCTGCGCAACTCTCTTTTGGACGTTTTTTACCCAGGTCAATTTACGTCTTCACGGCGTACGCCAAATTGGAAGAGGCCTCAAGGTCACAGGTCGTTTACATCTTTTCACCCGACGCACTAACTCCATTCAACTTGGCCACTCCATTTCTATCACTTCACGTTTTCGAACAAACCCAGTCGGTCTCACGACCTCTGCCTCAATCTTCGATACCATCATGGGGGGCCAAATTATAATTGGCGATGGGTGTGGCATGTCCGCTGTTGTCCTCTCCTCCCGATCATCCATTCATATTGGCGCTTATACCAAGCTCGGTGGCAATGTCCGCATTTTTGACCACGACTATCATTCACTAACTTCATCTCATCGACGTAATCTTGTTGTCGACCGTCATAATGTCGCCACCAAGCCCGTCATCATTGAGGAGGATGTCTTTATTGGCACGAATGCCATCATTCTAAAGGGCACCCTGCTTGGAGCCCGCTCGATTGTCGGGGCGGGCGCTGTCGTCGCCGGCCTCTCCGTCCCCCCAGATAGTGTGGTTTATGGGAATCCAGCGCGCTTCCGCCCCCAATCATCTCCCGCTAAGAGATCAACCTCACCATAGCCTCCCCGTATTTTTCCGCACTGTTGAGTGCCGAAAATTGGGCAGCGCCTTCCTTGTTATAGCGCACCCCCCCTGCCACAAATCGCTCAACCGAAGAACAAATACTCCCCCACTGCTGATCGGGTAAAGTTGCCCCTAGCTGGTATTTTTCTACTGCTTTCCCGCACCAGCCCGTTTTAGATGCCAGCACTGGTTTTCCCATTGCCGCCGCTTGCACCAGCACCCCACTACCGCCCACCACTAATCCTTGGTAGAGCACCAAAATCACATCAGACTCCTCATAGAGCCCAGCAATCTCATTTTGATCTATAAAACGGTTTTCGGAGGTGACCTGCACTCCGCCTTTTTTGGCTTCATCAATCTTTGTCAAAAGGGTTGCCTCATCCCGCGGGTCAAATCTACCGACAATCTTTAGAGCTACCCGCCCCTTCATTTCTAAAGAAAGCGCCGAGAACCCTCCCAATACTTCATATACCCCTTTGCGAGCGGAGATCGCCCCAAAAAGAAGGAATCTCATCCGCAGAGAACTTTCCTTTTCAGCCAGCCGATGACAAGGATTCGAAGGTGGGGCGGGGAAGAATATCGTGTCCGTGCGCCAACTAAGGTACCACTCCACCGCACCTTCGTCTTGAAAAGCCACAGAAGAAATCACCTTGATCCTCAACAATATTAGTAAAAGGATATCCTTCCAAAGAGCAGCCCACTTGCCTCGTTCTTGCCCCGCTTTTTTCCCGATGCTGTACCCCATTTTCCGATAGTGGATTAGCGGTCTAAAATAGAGGCATGTAATCCGACAACTTGGCCGTAATAGCTTTATTAGGGGCAAAAAAAGCAGATAGTAGTCCCCATACCCACAGAGAAACTCGGTGTACTCGCCCTTCCAGAACAGGTTTTGGGCTTCCAGATAGATTCGCCATCTGCCCTTCCAACTTCCATCTTCCGATGTTTCCGGCAACTCGTAGAATTGCCCACCACTTTCTAATTCGTACTTTGGATATTTTGCACGGACTCTTCGGGCCGTCGATACGGAGAGAAGGAAATCGACCTTACCCTCCTTTCTAAGCTGCCTGCTCTCCCAGGCCTTGGAACTTAGCAAGCAATCTAAGTTCTTAAATGCGTGCCCTCCCTGGGTGGGCTCAAAAAACAGCGTTCTCCCCCTTGTCTTCAGTTGTAGACCCCAACCCTATGAATCCTACACTCCGGTGAGATTCTCTCCCGATCTAGAATCCTCCAGCAATCGATAATCGTCGTCCCGCTCTTATGGGCAAAACTTTCGATTTCATCCTTCATTTTTTTTGAGCGATGGGTGAGAACAATAACATCTGCCTCCGCAAAAAGTTCTTTTAAGGAATTTTTCGGTGACACGACCATGGGCAGGTTGGCAAAAGTTTCATGGGGAACCAGCGGATCATAGCCTAGGCACTTCATTGGTTTGGTTTTCAGCAATCGGAGGAGCTTCACCGCCGTTGAATCCATGACCACTGGAGTGTTTTCCTTGAAGGAGAGGCCTACAATACCCAGTACCTTCCCTCCTCCCTCCAATTCAGCGTCCACAAGACTAGCTAGGTGCCCATCAATCATGTCATTTATGGTCTGGTTGGCGCTCATCAGTGGGGCTGGGATTCCATGTTTACCCAAAAGTTGGCTTAGGGCATGCGTGTCCCGCGGAAAACAGGTTCCCCCATAAGCCATTCCACCTGTGAAATAGTAAGGGGAAATTCTTTTGTCAACGCCGATCGCACGCGTGATCTTATCGCAGTCTCCACCGGGAATCTTTTCGCAAAGCAGAGCCACCATGTTGGCAAAGGACAGTTTTGTCGTGATGTAGGCGTTGAGGCAGATTTTTGCAATCTCCGCATTGATTAGGCTCATGCGAAAAATTTTTGCCTCTGCGTGACACATTTTTCGATGGATACTCTCGCACACCTCCCCAGCGCCTAGGTCGGATTCGCCTAGGATTACCAAATCAGGTTTTGTAAAACCCTCAATTACATTACCTAGGGCAACGAAATCAGGATCAAATGCGACTCCTAGGTCATTGCCGACTTTCCGTCCTGACTCCTTTTCCAGAATAGGGATAAAGTAGCTCTCCGTCGATCCCGGGGCTACCGTACTACTAATAACTACCGTGTGGCGCTCCTTCCCTTTTTTTCTGATAGCCTGACCTACCGATCTGCAGGCCACTTCGATATACTCATTGGAGAACGATCCATCCGGCTTGCTTGGTGTCGCCGTCAAGATGAAGGTAACGCTAGATTCGGCCACGGCTACCGCGTGTGAGGTCGTCGCTCGCAGATTCTTTCCACTGTGCTTTTGCAATAAGCCATCCAACCCAGGCTCCCGATAGGGACACTCGCCACGGTTTATTTTTGCTACCAAATCAGCATTTAGATCCACTCCTGTTACCTTGAACCCAGCCTCCGCCAAGCATGCGGCAAAAGGTAGCCCTAGTTTTCCAAGCCCAATCATTGAAACAGAAGAAGGAATTTCCATCCTCCCTTATCCCAGATTTGCGAACGTAGTTCCACCTGTTTTTCCCGTTTTCTTCCCATTGCCTTCTTTGGCTCAGATGGTATTTTTGGTTGTGGGCTCTCTTACGGTTCAAAAAGTCGTTTCAGCCATGATTGTTCTAGGATCTCTTCTTGCCTCGCCTTGGTTAATTTCCGAATTGCTAGGCGGTAACATTATTCCGCTGATTTTTCTTGCTGGGGGTGCTTTTTTGATCTTTTTTTTAAGCGTTCTCGGCGACAAATGCTGGCTAATCGTCCCCCTTTGCTTGCCCATGAGCGGATCTCTAAACTGCCTGCCTGTTAAGTTTTCCCCTTCAGAGCTTGCTGTTCTTCTTGTCATTAGCTATGTGTTCATAAGATTTGTTTTTACCAGTCGTCGCTCATTGTACTTCGGTCCACCTCAGCTTTGGTTCCCTTTACTAATCATTTTTTTCATCCTCCTTTACCACACCATCATTAGCGGGGGGGTGGGCTTAAATATGTTTGGAGGGGAATCTGCCGGCTCCCGAAAGGTGTTTTCTATTTTCATCTCCTTTTTGGCACTTCCAGCTATTCTTTGGTTTCCCCCTGTTGGCAAAGAGTGGTTGCATCGAATTCCGCTACTCTTTTTTTTGGGCTCATTGGCTGAATTTTTCCCTTATACTGTTTCCTCCATTGCCCCCTCCCTCGCTCCCTTCATTTACAGGATTTACAGTAATGTAAACTTCGATACGTATGCTTCCACCGTAGCTCTTGCTGGCTCGGAAGAGATTATCGGCCGTATTGTCGTTCTTGGAAGTCTTTCTTTAGGCATCCAGTCTGTTCTTTTGGCTTATTTCCCGCCTAGGGATTGGCTCCGCCCCTCTCGGTGGTTTGTTCCTATCTTATCGATGACCTCCCTATTCGCTTCTATTTTTTCAGGGTATCGTTCCAATCTTTTTAACTTCCTTTTGCTCAGTTTTTTTGCCTTTTTATTCAGGTTGCGCGCTATCGCCCTTCTTTTTCTTCCTGCCTTGGCCTTTTTTGTCGTTATTCTTTGTGTGGGCCAAGGCACCGCCTTTACCCTTCCTCTGTCAGTTCAACGCACACTCTCCCCGTTCCCCGGACGCTGGGACGCGCGTGTAGTTCAGAATA
>Ga0114966_10001989_pt1 | contig 18441 bp, 17 predicted proteins | sample M_130207_XF_Meta_FD_87029 | JGI IMG/M metagenome (GOLD analysis project Ga0114966, IMG submission 87029) | Freshwater microbial communities from Lake Montjoie, Canada to study carbon cycling - M_130207_XF_MetaG | ecosystem: Environmental > Aquatic > Freshwater > Lake | place: Lake Montjoie...
ACATTTATTACATTTACTTTATATAAAAATACACTTAAAGCCAAATCATACTATATTAATTATAATATGATTAACGGAAAAATTGAATGTTTGCCTACCACTCACCAAACTGATACACAGTTGACAATGAAGGTTATTACTACGATTGATACTACGTTATTATGCGGCGTCTTAGACTTTGGAGGGAAAAAGTATCTACTTGACGTAAATGATTTTAATCATTTTGTTCGAACCGGTCGAAAATTTAATTTCGTGAATGATTACGACGTATACCCGTCTTATTTATATAATTACAAACGCTTTTCGCTCTTAGAAAATACATTTCTCTATAATTCAGCCAATCTAAAATATACTTTTAAAAACAATAATCCGTGCGATTTAAGGCGCTGTAATGTAGAAATATACCATGAATATCACGATATCGTTAAACAAAACTATACGATATTAGAATATATACAAGGTCATCATCATACAATTGGCAATGACGCCTTTGTGATAAAAAATCCCATGTGGAAAATTCGCACAAGTAATAATGAAGAGCAAATACTCATGTATTGCGAAAAAAATACTTTATGCGTTTTATCGGCTAATTCTTATTTGAAAATTTTAGAATTCGAAAAAATACATAACCACGGAAAAAAAATAACATTTTATAATCACCAAAGCGGTTACATCTGCTGTGCCCTAAATTTATATATCCATCAAATTATTATGGAGTGTCATGGCAACGGCAAAGGCACCAAAAATGTAAGCGTTGATCACATTGACCGCAACCCGTTAAATAATACCCTTACAAATTTACGCATTGCCACGAGAGACGAACAAGAACAAAATTCAAAAGGTATAGCGGATGGCACCAAAAGAGCGCGCAAGCACAATGCCCAAGCTTTACCCGAGGGGCTCACCCAAGGCATGATGAACAAATATGTCGTTTATTATAATGAATGTTATAATAAAGAAAAGGATTTATATCGCGAATTCTTCAAAGTAGAAAGACACGCCAAATTGGATAAAGCTTGGATAAGCAGTAAATCAGCAAAAATAAGTCGGGCAGAGAAACTCGCTAGTGCCAATAAGGTCGTCGCCGATTTAGAAAAGGATATTTATCCGGAAAGTAAAGAGACGGGATTGCCTGCTTTTATTACTATTAAAAATGAGCGCGAAAAATTCCACCTGATATTTGATAAAAAAGCCGACGGTGCCGAAGGTAAAGAAAAAAGCAAGCGGTTGAATTTACGCATGGTCCTACCCACCGATTATATTTTAGAAGAACAATTGAGCATTTTTAGAGAGAAAATTAAAGAAAAATATAATGTAGATCTGGAAAGTTTATAAATATAACTTAATATTATAACTTAATTATTATAAATTCCTCGGTTATTGGACATAGTTGATGATCTTTTTTGTTTAACATCACCTCGCATATTTAAAAACAGTTCTAATATATATTTTATAAAAATAAAGGTAATAATTACGACAAATGTAAAGGTAATGAACTCTTTACCAAACTTCGATATATGCGCTGCGTCAATCGGCGAAAAATCACCAAGCTTTTTATATTTCAAAAAGTAATAAATACTTGGAAATATTATTTCCTTCACAAATGATTGGATCATATTTCCTGCAGCAATAGCAATAGTTACCCCTGCCATTGTACCGATTATATTTTCGGAAATAATAAAAATTTTAATATTTTCTCGTAAGTTAGAAACGCCGCCAAATGACATAATATATATTAGATAAATATAAATATATATTATTATAATCGGTTACTAATTCAAAGTTCGCTGTGAATTTATATGTGTCATTTCATTGTAGTTCACATAATTATAGTCAATTAAATTCGCATCAATCAAATCATCTATATTTGTCATTCCTCGTTTATAATCACTTAAACAGCGGGTTAAATCAACATTATAGGAAAAGACATTTTCGGTCTCGTAAATAATCATGTTGTTTAATAGTAAGACATGTTTGTTATTATTTTTAACCATCACTAACCGATTGTCTTGCGACGAATTTAATTTACATAAATATATATTATTTGTATGAATTCTGCCCTCTGTCCATTTATGCGTATGCCTTAAAGAAATATTCACAATGTGTTTCCGCAAGGAATCGTAGCCGCCTTTAATTAAAAAATACATGATGATTGATCGTTATTTAATTATAAGTATATGTCTATAAGTATATGTCTATAAATATATATCTATTAGTATATATTTATTTATATATATTATACTTACCAATGTCCTTCTTTAAATATTTAATGCCCTATGAAGAAAAATGGTGCAAAACAATGGGCTATTTTAATCCATACATTGATAAATTCAAGACACATTTAACTGATAAAATGCCGTTCTACGATAGTGACTGTTATGAACGCTATCCGCAGTATAAATACGTCTATGACAAACTCTGGATAATTAAAAGCCAAGGCTTACTCGGTGGACGTTTAGAAAAACTAAAAGGCAAAGAAGAGAAAGTGAATTATCCTATTTTTATTAAACCGCGCTGGGGGCATTTAAGTGCCTGTTCAAAGAATTGCTATAAAATCAATTCCGCCGACGAGTTACTGAAATATATAGATTATAAAGACATGATATGGTCGGAATTTATTGACGCAACTGAAGGCATGACAGATTATGTGATGTTAAATGGTGTCATTGTCCACCAATTAACCTATCCGTATTCTCCTAAACAAAATGGGTTCAGCGATGATTGGAAATATGTCTCTCCTGATACTAACCCGCCGTCGATTATCACCGAGTGGGTTAATCAACATATGAAAGGATTTACTGGCATCGTTAATGCGCAATACCGCGATACGAAAATCATTGAAATTAGTCTGCGTTTAGGGGGGGCAGGGGCTTATTTGGTCAGCACGAAAAATGACGCACTCATTACTAATATCAATAATATTTTTTTAAAAAAAGAGTGGAACCACAATTTAACCGCTGAAATGAAATTCAAACCTTTTTATGTCTATAAATGTTTTACGACCTTGCCTATTGTTTTTCTGTTACCGCAAAAAATGGTTGATTGGTTTTTACAAAAACATACAAAATATCCATTTTATGAATATTATTTTGAACCTACTGGCTCTACGGGGATGGTTTTTTTTCAGTTCATGGATGATGATTTTGAACGCGGAATGACAACAAAACGGAAGATTGAAAAGATTTTTAATGCGACACAATTTATAATGTATGGGTTGTTTCTGATCGTTCTGGTTTTATACACGATGACCGATTGGAAATATAGGCACGCTGTAGCAATTACCGTCTTACTCATTTGGTTAATACGATTTTTAAATCCGATTTCGGCGAATTATAAAATATACAAGGCGTATAAACAATCTATTTTTGGCGGCGGACCAAATAAAGAGACGGCAAATGAGATTGAAACATTTGATAATCCTTAAATGTAATAATCCTTAGTGTAATAATCCTTAAATGTAATAATCCTTAAATGTAATAATCCTTATTTGCAAAACTGTTCCCGTATATCCTCAAACGTATCCGTCTCTCGAAATATATTTAATATCTCCGCGCAGGTATATTTCCCTTCCAGTTCCGGCAATAAAGTTTCAGTTTCGATTTCCAACTCCCAAAAGATCGCAATCATTCGCTTGATATCATACAGCGAACACTTTTTAAAGTTAATTTTTATATCAATGCGACCCGGTCTTATCAGGGCTTTATCCAATACATCGAGCTTGTTTGTCGTCATAACAATAATGCGACCGCTACACTCATGGATACCATCCAACATATTCAATAAATAGGATAAATTGTTGTTTTTACTATTAGGCGCCGTTCCGTTTGTCATTTTAAATAAATTGCTAATCATTTTAAACTCATTCGCTTCTTCTTTTGCTGCATCATTATCATTTGCATTGGCATTAGCTGGTGCCTTCGGATTTTTTAAATCCCGGTCTTTTACGACATCCCCTAGCGCATCAATATCCTCAAAAATCAATATTCGCTGCGCTTGGGGGATGATATGGGTTTCATTTAGTTCTTCTTTAAAAATAATTGTTTGTAAATCGCTGAAATCCATACCGTCGTTTAATTTAATATCAATCCCGTGCCGACCGGTATAGTTCATTAATTGTTTAATGAAGCGGGTCTTCCCACACCCTGGTTCCCCGTGTAGCAATATGCCCAAATTATAAGGAATGCCCTTTTTGAAATACCATTCTTTATTATTCAAGAAAAAGTCTATTTTTTTCATAATATCCGTCATATTCTGAAAATAACTATTTTCAAATGTAATCGCCGAATCCCATTCCACCGAATCAATCTGTATATCGTTTTCACTGCGCCTCTCTCCAGATGATCCGCCCGCCGTCTTTTTAGCCTTGACGGTAATAAATAATTGTTTTTCATTGGCGGTATGTTTCAAATATTCCTTGTATTCTTTCACCTTTTCATCAACCCATTTTTGTAGCCGAGTTAAACTGAGCTTATGCGAAAATACAGTCAATGTATTATATTCAACGAAGGTCGTTTTATTATTATCCCCGTTTTTCATTTTTTCTTTATCTTCGTTTCTTATTTTCCCCTGGATATCGTCAGTTAATTTAAATGTCTTGAGCTGATCCACTAAATAGCCGCTACGTTTTTCAATATTATCCCAATCAAATTCCGTATCTTCTCTCAGCCGGCTAATCGTTTCATTAGTTTTTGCCAAATAATGCATGATGGCGCGAAATTTAATGGAACGCGTTTTTAATTCGGAACAAATGACGATACTATTTTTTTCGGCGCTCGTCCATTGCGTGTACATTTTTTTCAGATAAGCCGTATCCGTATTATAAAAGAGAAATAAGAAGAAAATAAGCATGAAAAAATCAAAAATAATTATGCCCGTTTTTAGGGCGTTAATAATTGATGAGGCTTGACCCATGATAATCGGGACAATAAAATAATCGGGTGACATTTTCTTTATGTATTAGTATGATAAGCCTTATCAATTTAAATTCTTTTCCATATATGCTTATTTCATATATGCTTATTTCATATAACATTTTAGTCCGTATTAAACAGCCGGTTCATGTTGGCGACCTCGGGCTTATTATCATCCCGCTGGAATAATTTATAAAGCAGTTCGTTGTCGCGAAACCGCACACTATAATCTTGCTGTAATTTATTGCGTCCGACCCGTCCCATCGCCTGAATACATTTTTCCTGGCTCATCTTTCCCAGATCTTTGCCAATATAACCGTGGCATAGTTGATAATTGGTACCGTAAATGTAATCGGTTGACGCAATAATCATATAGAGTTTATGGTCTTGCACCAACTGCTTCATTAATTCAACGTATCGCGTGCTTTTATGCGACGCGAATACCCCGATACCCATCATCAGCAATAATTTCCAATAATCGGCGATATCAGTGATCTGCATAATTTGTTCCACCACATCCTCGGAAATATTACACGTGAAAGCTTGGGGTGCTTCGACCTTCGCCGCATATTTATAAAGATGATCCGTAGTATTAGGCACATATGCCGGATTTAGCATGACCATTTTCACCGACATTTTCAATTCTTCAATTTGCTGTTTGTCTTTTTTTAATTCGGGTGAAAGGCGTTCGTCGCTATCGCTTTTCTTGCTCTTGCTCTTGCCGCTGCTGCTCTTGCTCTTGCTGCTATCTTTATCCCCAGCCCCACTGCCCTTGGCTTGCTTGGCAATCGCATCTTCCATTTTTTTCTCCATCGTATCTATTTTTTCATTGAGCATCCGATTGTATTGAATTTTACTCATGATGTCGTTTGACACATAATCCGGAATATTCGCGCTTTGTATATAAAATTGCGCAATTTTACTCACATCATCTGCTAAGAAGATGGTGGGTCCATCGGTTAATGTATACGCATCCGTTGTTACAATGTTCACCGACGATTCATAGCGTTTCGTGCGCTTTGCGTGGAAAGTTTTATAAAGTTCCGGCCACGCATCCGCCTGTAAATTGCCTAGTAAGTTCAGGTAGAACATTTTCACATTATACATCGTGAGTGCATTGAGATCGGTAAACTCGGCTGAAACCTTGTAGCGGTCGTTTAGCATTACACCCGTGCCCGTGCTGCCATTATATGTCTTATCTATGAACATTATAAACTGTATCGCTTCGCCCAAATCAATATAGCGCAGCAAGGTTTTGTACTGCTTACAATGTTCAACAACTTCCAAGATTTTTGTGTAATCGTCAAACAAGTAATGCGGCATTTCGGCAAAGCCTTCCCGGTTAATCATGGGTATCGTCTTCTTGCAGTCATAGCTGACAATTTCGTGTACCTCGGCTTGCCCTGCACCGGCACAGGCACCTGCTACGCCTGAACCTGCTACGCCTGAACCTGCTACGCATGCAAAGCGCGTTGCAAAATCGTTAATTGTTTCTACGATTTCATGCCGCTGTGGCAAGGTCGCCGACGAAAGCACAACATTCGGGATTAAATTCTCCTTCCAGTTTTTTTGAATAAGACTGTGTAATTCGTGGTCGGGGTAATCTAAGGTGATAGTCGGCTCATCCCAATAGAGAATAATGTTTTCTTTGGGATTAAAAGCCAGCATATACAGCATTGCCGGCAGATACGATTGAACATCGCTGATAATAATCTCGACCTTTTCGCCCTGCGAGTTATCTACTTTGCCAATGCCGCCGCTTTTCTCGTTTTTCGTATAATCTTTCACCGCAAAATAATGCAGCCGGATATCCGAGGCGTCATTGCAACCGAAGGCAAAGGCAATTTTCTTATGCACCGAGACAGCCGCCTTGGCTAAGGCTAAGCCAACGTGCCGGGCGGCGCATACAAATATCACACGGTATTTCTCAGCCAGACCGAGCGGCGACATCGTTTTGCCCGTCCCGGTCGGCGCAATGTAGAGCACCAGCTTCGGGTTCGGCTGCTTACAAACCGTGAACAATTGTTTCTGATGGTCGTATAGAGTTTCGTCGGCGTATTTCAACAAGTATTCGTTTTTTTCGATCAACTTGTCGCCTTTAGCCACCATCTTTTCCATGAGTTGCTCGTCCAATACCACGCTGGCATCGAGAATTGCTAAGATTTGTTTACGCAGTTCTCCGTTGCAGCCCTCCACTTTATACCCGAACAATTTATGGATAGTATAGTAATAAAACATCCATTCGTCGTTCACTTTTGCACCTGATGCTTTTGAACTTCGGCGATATTTTAAGAACTTTTCCAACAAGTCCAGCAAAATATATTCAAATATTGTTTGCTTGTGATCTTCGATGTGTTTATGGGTATTTTGAAACCGGATTAGATCGGCTTTTTTTAGTTGGGGGTTCCGCCCCCCCACGACGAGGGGGTTTCGCCCCCCAACGACGACTTGGTCGCCATCCGGGATTGAAAGGGTGGAACCCTTTGGGTTTGAAAGGGCAGAGCCCTTTTTGTATTTCTCACACAACTCATTAATCGGCTTTTCGAAATACTGATTATATAAATAAGCATCGAATTGCGGTGTAGATTGCATCTTCATATGCTGTATTAAGGTTAAGGTATAATTGCGCGATATATTTACATCAGCAAACCCAGCTTCGATTAAGCCGAGAATGCGCTTTTCACTATCCGCGCACGGCACTTCAATGCTATTCCATTCTTCGCGTGTTAATTTGCTTTGTTTCGTAAGGTATTCCATTTTCGTTGATGACGTCAGTTATATATATCTTATCTTCTTATCTCTATTTCAATTTTATAATTATATAAATAATAAATTGAAATGAATTTAAAATTATTATATTCATTACATATACTTATAATCAACATGGCGAATAACATTATGATTGCGCTCGCGAATGCGGTTTCGGTTGTGAATGCAGTGGCAAATGCAGTTGCCAATGCGACGAGTGCTCCTGCTAGTGAAGCAAGTGCTCCTCCAACTGCGAATGCAAGTGCTCCTACTGATGCAAGTGCTCCAGCCGCTAGCGCCGATTCGATTATCATCTCCATTGAAGGAAATATCGGCACTGGCAAATCCACTTTGCTCGCCACTTTAAAAGAAAAATATGCCGCCGATCCCACTATTCATTTTATGGCTGAACCGGTGGATGTCTGGGATACCATTGTCGATGGGAAGGGCGTAACAATTTTAGAAAAATATTATGCCGACCAGAAAAAATATGCCTTCTCGTTTCAAATGATGGCTTATATTTCGCGCATTGCAGCCATTCGCGCCGCTTTGAAAAAAAAATATCGAATTATTATTCTTGAGCGCAGTGTCTATACCGACTCGGCGGTTTTTGCCAAAATGTTATTCCACGACCAGAAGATAGAAGACATTGAATATATGATTTATATGAAATGGGTCGATGAATTTATTTCGGATTTGCCGCCGATTAAATTCATCTATGTGCAAGCTAATCCGGAAGTTTCTTATGAGCGTGTACTTAAACGCGGACGCGCGGGTGAAGTGATACCCTTAGCTTATCTACAAAACTGCCACAAGTATCACGAAGAGTGGCTTCTCATTGAAAACAAACAGCCGCTCTTGCTCTTAAATGCGAATGTCGATACGAAAAGCGAGCCTGGAACACTCGCAGATTGGTTAGAAAGTATTGACCAGTTTATCAAGGTATAAGTATAAAATATAAGGTATCAAGTATATATAATGTATAAGGTATCAAGTAAGTATATGTATTTTTTTTGCAAAAAATTGAAATGCTTTTTTAAAATAAAAAAGATGGTATTACCACGAACCAAACGAACGAAAATGACTTGCCAAGCGAACTACTACGGATGCTGCATGGGAGCGGTTACCTTTCAAAAGGTTTTATATAAATATGTCGATAGCTGGGGCACGGATTTGCCCGCTGAGATTATACCGATTGAAATGTGTGCTTTTCATTACAATTGGTTACTCGAAGCAAATACAGGTAAGAAGATGCCCGAGATGGCGGGTGAATTTGTCGACGAAGCGACCGAATGTGTATTGTTTGCGCCCTTCCGGGCTTTTAGATATGCGCATAACAATACAACTTGGAAGCTCCAAGCGGAGCAGATCAAAGCGGAGCAGATCAAAGCGGAGCAACAGCAGCAAGCGGAGCAGCAGCAAGCGGAGAAGCAGCAAGCGGAGCAGCAGAAGCAAGCGGAGCAGCAGAAGCAGAAAGCAGCAAGCGCAGCCAAAGAAGACAAGCTCTTCGAAGATTTTGAAGAGTGCCTCTATTTCATTCGCTCGGAAATCCCCGGATACTATCCGGCTTGGACTAATGATGAGTATGAAGATAATAATTCCGAAAAAAACCTGGAATTATACAAACTCTTTCAGGAACTCACGGAGGCACTCTTAACCGATGACGTTCGGACCATCCGGCGTTGGAAATTAAACGGTCTCTTGAACAATAAGCTCTTATTATTGATCACCTATGTCATGGCGAACCATGAATTGTTGTCATCCACCGATAAAGAGAAGAAGCGCAACATGGTTAATAATGTGCGTCTGGTAGAACTCTTTATTGAGGCTGGGCTGCAAAACGAGTTGCTCCGATTGGCAATCTCGGGCGAGCGGCAGCGTGATCTCTCTATTCACCGGCGCGACGAAAGCAATGTCTTAGAGCCCAACTTGTTTGTCGTGCAATTCTTAGTGCCTAAATATATCGGGGCGCACGAGAAGGCTATCGTTCAATGCTATTCAGTAGCGGATGATGAAGAACCCGTGACTATGACGCCACTCGAATATTGGCACGATTTCTCGAACCATATGTGGTATATCGGAGATTGTTGGATGCAGAACAGCGGACAAGGGTTGTCCTTTGAAAAGGACGAAGACATCCGCGCGTACCTGGAAAAAATGGCAATCTTTGAACACTGAATAAATTATATACTGAATAAATTATATACTGAATAAATTATATACTGAATAAATTATATAGAATAGAAAAAAAATAAAAAACAACCCAGTTTTTTTATTTTTTATGTAGACATTAACACTTATAAAAAACATTTAAGTAATTAATTATATATAATACTACACTCAATAATACAATTATAATAATGACTTATAAATATAAAATTCACGATAAGTTCTACGATTTGACCGATTTTGTAAAAATTCACCCAGGCGGCATGGATATGTTTAATAATTTAAAACCCAATACAAATATTACACCGATGATCTATGCTTATCATAAGCATCCAAAAGCTATTTTAACTATATTACCGAAATATGAAATCCCGCTGAACGAGGGCACCATTATTGAATGTGATACAAACTACAGCTATGACAAATACTGTGACCTTAAAAAGTTGATCTATACGGAAATTCAAGAAAAAAAAATACCGGTGTATTGGTCTAACAGTGAAATTGCTTACAATGCCTTTATGCTAGCCTTATATATTGGCTTATGGGGCTATTGTCTTTACAACGCAGCGGGGTTATCTGTTTGGTGGATGATTTTATTGGCTATTATGAATATAGGTTATGTTGCCTTAGTTTTTCATGAAACATCGCACTATACCGGTTTCAAAAATCAAAGAATAAACAATATATTTTCATATTTAATCTTGTCGCCTATCATAAACTCGGAAATTTGGAAATATGAACATAATTATTTACATCATTGTTTTACAAATACCAAATACGACTCCGATTTTGAACATCATCAAATTTTTTTAAGACACTCGGATACGCACCAACATTATTTTCATCATCGGTTTCAATATATATATGCTTATTTCTTATTTGTCTTGAATGGGTTAGGTAAAGGACCTTTGACTTTTATAGAAAAAAAATGCTGGAATATACTGTTGTTTGTATATATTTTATACAATTTTGGTTTTTTAAATACATTTGTCTTATACGGAACGATTGGGTTTTTATTTTCATCTATTGCCCAATTATCTCATATCCAGCGTGATTGTATCCAAGTAAATAATGAATATAAAAATAATTTCTTATTCAATCAAGTGACGAGTAGCATAAATTATAAAACTGAGAATAAACTCGTGCGCTTTATTTGTTTTGGACTTGATATACAAATCGAACATCATTTATTCCCAAATTTACCGCATAGTTCCTTGCGACAAATCCAACATATTGTTAGGAATTATTGCGATAAGAACACCATTCCTTATATTGAAAAACCGAGTATTTTCGCCACCATGTATTCATACATTCGGTATTTATATGACATGGGTAATTCGTGTTAAATTAAATAAATAAATATGTATTTTTATATAATTTATTTATTTTAAGAAATGAAAAAAATGGAAAATTCTAGACTTGTTGGTCGCAAACCGGTTTTGGACATTTATAAATGTCCAAAATGGCTTTTTCGGCTTCGCCCTCTGAAAAAAACGTGAAAAAACGAGTTGTGACCATTATGCTCTCATTTTGGTTTTTGGGTGAAAAAGTTTGTGAGCATAATTTTTTCCACAATAAAAATGATTTAATTTTAAAAAGGTTTAGGCGATTTTTATATTACTTATATATATAGAAATGGTAATTGAAAAGTCGCTGAAAATCGCCAAAAAATTTGTGTGTGAATGTTGTGAGTATACTTGCTCTAAGGAATGTGATTATAAAAAACACATAGCCACTGCTAAACATAATAAAGTAATAAATAGTAATGGTTTGGTAATAGAAAAATCGCAATTATTTGTTTGCAATATATGTAGTAAAGAATATAAATCAAACGTAGGGTTATGGAGACACAAAAAAACATGCCTTTTTCCAACACCACCTGTGCAGCCAACATTTATAACAATGCCACCAGTTCAATTCATACATGAAGAAAATATGTTAATCAAAACCCTCATTGACGAAAATAAAGAATTAATCAATGATAATAAAGACTTTAAAAATTTGATCCTTGAAATGATGAAAAACAATACTGATTTACAAAATAAAATGATGGATATGTGTAAAAATAGTAATAACACGACTATCAATAATAATACTAAAACAAAAAACAGCCATAACAAAACATTCAATATGCAAATCTTCTTGAATGAGCATTGTAAGGATGCGATGAACATTCAGGATTTCGCTGATTCGTTCCAATTACAGATCTCGGATTTAGAAAAAGTCGGAAGCCTCGGGTACGTGGATGGTATCTCCGATATTATCATTAAGAAACTCAATGAGTTGGATGTTTATAAACGCCCTATTCATTGTAGCGATACCAAGCGCGATACGATGTATGTTCATGCGGATAATATATGGACAAAAGAAACGAGCGATCATGATCAAGTGCGGATGCTGGTCCAACGCATCACCGCCAAAAATATTCGCCTATTGCCTATCTGGCGCGAAATGTATCCGAATTGTAAGAATAACATGCATCGTTTAAACGAGACTTATCTAAGCTTAACAAGGCAGGCGATGGGCGGTTTTGGTGGCACTATACCCGAGAATGAGAGCAAAATTATTAGGAAGATTGCGAAGACGGTATTTATTGATAAGAATATGTAATTTAAACAATAGATGTATCGGTTCCATAATTATTATGGGTTATGTCGCTTATACGAAGAACAGGGCTATGCGCATTAATGACCTGGTTAGTGGTAGGCGCAGCAATGTTAGGCGCAGCAATTATAGGCGCAGCATTTATACTACGCAGCATTGAATTGCGTCTTTCTTTATTTTTGGCATTAATCTCTTTTATGGTAACCCAATTCATATTTTTACGAATACAGATCATTCGTATAAATATATATATAAAATCAATGCAATAATTGTTATCATTCGCTCGTTTCAAGGACGACATGGATTTAAATAATGTTTCTAATTTGACTAATCGTTCCTTTTTTTCAGTTAGCGTATATACGCGGTCATAATAAATTTCATCAAATTTGTCACCAATATCAGACCACTCTTGTAAGATTTTTTGGTTTTGCGTCATTTGCTCGTACGGTTTGAAAAAACTATTAAAGATGGATACAAAAAGCGTAACACTGCTCAAAATCGTGGTAATTTCCGGTGTTAATAATGTTTGCGTTGCCGCTTGACCCGTAGTAAGCGTAGTAAAAACCACGATCGAAAGGTTTATCGGCGTTGAAATATTACTCCAGAAAGCCGAATAAATATAGCGTTTCCACCAATAAAAACCTATATCCGCATTAATTTTGTCAATGTAGCCAATAATTTCATCTTCTATATCTTCTTCACGAGGTCCAATCTCCATGAAGTTATTATATATATGAAATAAATAAATATATATATTTTAAGAATTCATAAAAAATGGATAATTCTAGACTTGTTGGTCGCAAATCGATTTTGGACATTTATAAATGTCCAAAACTCAATATCTGCCTCCGACCTCTGGAAAAAACGTGAAAAAACGAGTTGTGACCATTATGCTCTCATTTTGATTTTTGGACCAAATAATTTGTGAGCATAATTTTTTCCACTTTTTATGATTTTATTAACATATTTAATTTATAAAGGATTTAGGAGAAAAAATGTTGATAATATATATAAAATGACAACCGAAATTTCTCCTATTTCTCTTAAAAAATATGTTTGCGAATTTTGCTCTATTTCGTGTGCCAAACAAACTGAATGGAACCGCCATATTAACACGAGTAAGCATAAAATCAACGAAAATGGAGAAAAAACCAACCAAAATCAACCCAAACATGTTTGTAAATGTGGGAAGATATATAAAGATAGAAGTGGATTATGGAGACATTACAAAATATGCAATGTTAATTTTTCACATGAAACAGATGAAACAGAGGAACAAAATGAAACAGTTATGAATGAAAATATGTTGGGAATTTTTATCAAAGAAAATGCCGATTTCAAAAATTTAATTTTAGAAATTGTAAAGAACAATACAGATTTGCAAAAACAAAACCAAGATTTACAAAAACAAATGATGGAAGTCTGTAAAAATAGTAATAACAATACGACTATCAATAATAAAAACAGTCACAACAAAACCTTCAATATGCAAATCTTCTTGAATGAGCATTGTAAGGATGCGATGAACATTCAGGATTTCGCTGATTCGTTCCAACTACAAATCTCGGATCTAGAAAAGGTTGGCAGCCTCGGCTATGTAGATGGTATCTCCGATATTATCATTAAGAAACTCAATGAGATGGATGTGTATAAACGCCCGATCCATTGTAGCGACACCAAGCGCGATACGATGTATGTGCACGCGGATAATGTCTGGAGTAAAGAAACGAGCGACCATGATCAAGTGCGGATGCTGGTGCAACGCATTACCGCTAAGAATATCCGTCTGCTACCCATCTGGCGCGAGATGTATCCAAAATGTAAGAACAACATGCATCGTTTGAATGAGACCTACCTCAGCTTAACGAGACAAGCGATGGGCGGGTTTGGCGGCACTATACCCGAGAATGAGAGTAAAATTATTCGGAAAATTGCCAAAACAGTGTTTATTGATAAAAATATGTAAGAATATATATTTAAACATAATACATTATAAATATATATATTAGAATGACCTCAGAATATGCAGCGCCAACAAATGCAACGCCGACATATAATATTGCAACGCCGACATATGATATTGCAACGCCTACCGTAGTAGCTCAATGTATAAAATGTATTAAGGATAAATTATACATTTCATATGACTTGGATTTAATTATTGACCCGTGCGCGCAAAATGGCGAATTCGTAGAAGGTCTGCAAACGCTAGCGCGGAATACATTATTCTATGATAAGGCACCCAATAATCCGCATATCAGACCGGTCGATATATTGACCATTGATTTTGTCCGTTTTGATAAAACTTTTTTAGCGGGGTTATGGTATGACGATATACACGTTATTGGTTGCCCGCCCCCGGACCAAATTACAGAATTTATCAAGTCCTGTTGTAAATTCGGACAAAGTGTGTCGTTTATTTTGCCCTATGGACCGTTACACTTGCCCAAAAAGGATTATAAAGTTTACTTTCCCCCGAATTTCCAATTACTCCATGAAGAAAAGTTTGATAATATACCTTATGTCTTTCAAATATGGATTAAGACGGATTTATAAAAAAGGCGCTGCCCTTTCAAACCCTAAAGGGCGCTGCCCTTTCAAACCCAGAGGGCTCTGCCCTTTCAAACCCGTAATGTCGTTGGGGGGCGTAACCCCCTGTCGTTGGGGGGTGGGCGTAACCCCCTGTAGTTGGGTGGCGAAACCCCCGTTTAAAATTCAGATTTATATTATTATTATAATAATATATGGGTCAATATTATATTGCAATTATTTTATCTGATATTAAAAGAACGCCGGAAATAATTCGTATGTGGATGAACCCACATAATTATAGAAATGGTGCAAAACTAACGGAACATTCTTATATTGGAAATAATTTCGTTCAAGCATTTGAACATCTCATTAGTCCAGAAGGAATGTTTTATATGTCCCGTATTGTTTGGGCGGGAGATTATGCTGATCCAGAAAACAATGTATCAGACAACTTATACAATATCGCCCCTAATAATTATAATGGATTGTTTCAATGCCCAAAATCATACGATACATCTATTTATCGTTATATTGTAAATCATTCGCAAAAGTTATATGTAGATAAAGAACTTTGTCCGAAAAATAAAAATAATTTAATCATTCATCCTTTGCCTTTACTAATATCAGAAGGAAATGGTCGCGGAGGAGGAGATTTTAGGGGAAATAATGTAGAATTATGTGGGACTTGGTCTCGTGATAACATATCAGTTGAAAAAACTATTCCGAATGATTATAATGAGTTAGTATGTGATTTTATTGAAGAATAATAAAATAGGCGTTTTACTTGCTACGCCGATTAATAACATTAATTATACTATATTAATTTTACTATATTAATTGTTATAATATAGTATAATAAAATGGAACATAAAATTAGTGATAATGAAGCTATAAATGTATTTAATTTACGAAAATATAAATATGATATTGAAACATTAGAAAAGAATATTGATAATATATGTGTTAAAACATGCGTTAATACACAAATATTAACAGCGGAGTTTTGTGTTAAGTATATTTTGAACGAAAAGTATATGTCATGTATAGAAGATACCTATTGTATTGATAAAGGATATGTATTACGGAGACAACCTCATTTAACGAATGAAGATATTATGAGAGAATACGCAAAAATAAATAATGGTGATGGATATGATCATGGAATATAAGTATAAACTTTATATTACATTTTTACCCATTTATTACCTGATTTTCTATCTACAATATATGCGAAACCAGTGCTTTCTAATGTGTCATTCTTCGTAAATTTAAAAATTTCCTTTGGTTCATCCCCTTGTATAATATAATAATCGTCTATACCTTCAGTCAGTGGTTCAAATTCATTTAAGCCGGATATATATGCTGTATATTCTGGTTTAAGCGGATTTTTTATAATGTCTTGTTTTTTTAAATCAAACGCACTTGGTGATTTGGGTAATTTTAAGGGTGGAGGGCGGGATTTACGGATGAGACCTGTAGAAGCCCATGTGAGTTCCTTTTTGGTAGGCGTTTTACTGCCCCCTTTGTGTTTGCGTTTATGTGTTCGTTTCCGGTGCGCTTTTTTACGGTAATGCGTTTTTGCCATTTATATAAGCGAATAAAAAAAAGGGCTCTGCCCTTTCAAACCCGGAGGGCTCTGCCCTTTCAAACCCGGAGGGCTCTGCCCTTTCAAACCCAAAGGGCGCTGCCCTTTCAAACCCGGAGGGCGCTGCCCTTTCAAACCCGTAAATGAACCCATATCGAACTGTCGTTGGGGGGCGTAACCCCCTGTCGTTGGGGGGCGTAACCCCCTAATTGCCCAACATTTTAACATTAAATTTCTGTCGTCCTTTATATTTTAAAAAATCCACATTCAGCGCTGTCGTTGGAAATAATTCGGCACCATATATGTCTTGTAAAAGCAGCCATTCAAATAAACCGCCGCTGTATATGTATATATGGTAAAAGCCGAGTTTTAAGAGCTGCTCGCATTTTTTCGCACAAGTTTCGTCTGATGAATTCATCCCATAAATAATCAGTTGAACATCTTTGTTTTTTTTCAAATAAGTGTTTAATACTTCTATTTCGCGTTCAATGGTTAGGGTGCCGGCAATTAAACAATTCTGTTGATGCGCTGCTAAAGTATTAATGATTAAAGGTTTATCTTTACCGTATATAGTTTGCTCACTATTTATGGCATATTGCATATCTTCAAAATTAATACTATGTCGCCCGATGGCTATTGAATTACCCATTAGATTATGATTAACTTATTATTTTTAAATCTTAACTTATACCATTTTGATACTATACAATTGTGATACTATACAATTGTGGAACATTATACTATGTATAAAAATTTTGTTATCTAATTATATATGATTGAAGATGATATTAATAATATATATAAAAAACTAAAAAGTTCGCATATTGGAAAAAACGCCGATTATATACCGGAATTAAAAAAAGTAAATCCCAATTTATATGCCATTTCTATTTATACGGTCGACGGTAACGTGTACAATTTTGGCGATTATGAAACCGAATTTTCCATTCAATCATGCTCTAAAGTTTTTACATTAGCTTTAGCATTAGAAAAATATGGTATTCAGTACTTAAAAAAAAATATTGGCGAAGGGAAAACCTTAATTAAATTTAATTCGATTGAAGAACTTTTACAACATAAACTACACACTATTAATTCTTTTAATAATGGCGGCGCAATGGCAACCACAAGTTTGCTATGTGATAAAGATAAAAACAAAACTGAAAAAAAAATTGTTGCTAATATGAGTGATTTTGCGGGTAGAAAATTGCATGTAAATAAACAAATACATACTTCAGAATTTAATAACGCCGAGCATAATTTAGCAATTGCGTATTTATTAAAATCATATGATTTATTTTATTGCGATGTTATGAACACGGTTGATGTATACACGCGCCAGTGTTCAGTTATGATAACCAGTCAAGATTTAGCTGTGATGTCCGCCACTTTGGCAAATAAAGGCGTTAATCCAAAAACGAAGAAAAAAATAATTGATTCAAAGTATATTTCTTATATATTAAAACATATGGAAGAAAATGGCTTATATGAAGAAAGTGATGATTGGATGGGTCAAATCGGGTTTCCGATGAAAAGTGGGGTTAGCGGAGCATTAATGATTGTCATTCCAAATGTTATGGGTATCGGAATCTACTCGCCGCGCTTAAACAAACATGGCAATAGTGATAAGGGTATAAAAACTATGAAATTATTGACAACTTTACTCAAAAAATATAAGCTTATTTAACATAACACTTTTGGAAAAGTGTCGCAAAACCTTAATTTGATTATTGTAACACTTTTGGAAAACTCTTCCTTTATAAAACTTTTCAAAAAATGTTTTGAAAAGTTCTTTACGAATTTGCGGTACCTTTATCAAAAATCCAATGATGATCGTTTAAATGCACATGCGTAAGAATACGTTGCCGTAATGCCGGCGCTGAAATATTAGAA
>Ga0114966_10001991_pt1 | contig 18432 bp, 11 predicted proteins | sample M_130207_XF_Meta_FD_87029 | JGI IMG/M metagenome (GOLD analysis project Ga0114966, IMG submission 87029) | Freshwater microbial communities from Lake Montjoie, Canada to study carbon cycling - M_130207_XF_MetaG | ecosystem: Environmental > Aquatic > Freshwater > Lake | place: Lake Montjoie...
AGTATCTAGAATAGTATCTAGAATAGTATCTAGAATATTAACAGAAGAGAAGATGTAATACTATATATAGACCAAAGAAATCTAGAACAGATACTTTTTTAACAGAAGGAAATATATTTACTACACTTTGATTAAAAATATAGGCTCCTACCCACATAGTTAATAGTATTAGTAACATTAAAATAATTATATATAATACCTGTTGACCAGGATCCATACCTTGCATACCTTGCATACCTTGCATACCTTGCATACCTTGATTTGTAAAAGGACTAGATGTTGGTTTTATACCATTAGTAAGAACTGATGCAGTTGATAAAAGAGTACCAATAGAAGCCATTTTTAATTATAGAATTATGTAATTATGTATTACATATAATAAATATAAAAAATCTAGAAAATATGATTAAAATTTATTTAAATTTATTTAATTTATATTTCTGATAATCTTTTATTTTTTTCTATTTATTTTGCTATTGTTATTATTTAAGCTATTTATATTAGGTCTAATTATAGGAGCTGAGATCCCAGGAACTAGTTTCTGTAAATCTATAAGATCTTGTAAAATTGTGGTCATATTTTTTTGTTTTAAAAATTCAAAGAATTTATTATAAATACTAGTATTATGAAGTGTATTAATATATTTATTAGTTTTATTAAATATATCAATAGCTGAAAGTATTATAATATCAAGTATTTCGTCATCATGTATCATTTTACCAACTAATGGATAGGTAAGTTTAATATTTTGATTTTCAGGAATTCTTAATAATTTAAAAAATTCTGTAATTTCTTTAGTAAGAATATTATCAAATATATCAATATATTTTGAAATTATACGATATAAATAATATGCTAAATATTGTTTAGAAGTTGTTTTAACTTTAATAAAACTTTTAGAATCATCATCATTATTAATTAATTCATGTATATCATATATATCAGACATAAATTGTTCCATTTATAAAAAAATTATTAAATAATACTTAATATCTTACTATCTTACTACTTAGTATCTATACTTATTCAACATATTTATTCAACATATTTATTCATCATCATAAATATTTACCATCTTTCATAAAATGATAACATAATTCTTTAGTAGGTACTGTAAAATAATCACCATGTACCAAATGCCTAGTATGTAATTTACAATATTTTGTTTTTATATCCACATATTTATTACATTGTTTTCCAATTATATAATTAGCATTAAATTCCTTTATATTTATATCATTATAATCAGTAACTTTAAATTTATCATCAATATCATTTAATTTTATAGATACTTTACCATCTCTTTTAAATATATGATCACTCCAGGTTCTAGCACAACACTTTTTATGTATTCTAGATTGGTTTACTACAGATTCTTGTACAATAGGTTCTTGTACAATAGGTTCTTGTACTATAGGTTGTTTAATTGATAGTTTATTTAATTTTATATTTATTTTCTTTTTCTTCCTATGATTATGATTAATTTTAATATGTATTATTGGTTTTATTGGTTTTACAATAATCTTTGATTTCGGGTTTGGTTTTCTCTTTTCAGTACCATTCATATCATTCAAATGTTTCAATATTATATGTTTTTTAATATAGTCAAACTCTTTTTCAATTAAAGTACTACTAAATTTATCAGGATAATTACTATGAATTGTCTTTAAAATTTCAAGTATTCTAGAATCAATAATATTTGTAATTATATCTAGCATAATCTTATTTTCCATTTTAGTTTCCATATTATTCTTAATTATATTATTATTATTATTATTATTATAATTATTAATAATATGATTTATTCTTTATTCTTTTATATTTATAACAATAATTCATAATATTTTTTCAATTTTTATATCTACTATATATAATACATAATATATAATACATAATACATAATCTATATATATTTCTAGATAAAATGAAAATTAAAAGAGCTATGCGTCAAATTCGTAAGACTTCTAAACGTAGCCATCGTGGTGGAGCAATTTATACATTTGACTACAAAGATCCAATTGGTGGCCAAGCTGCAGTTATTCCTCTTAATGGAACTGCAGATGGCGATTGCCCTGCATCTGCCACACAAGACCTAGGCTTTACTAATTATGGAGGTACCCGCGGAGGTTCTCGTAAGAAAAAGTCTAAGAAGAATGGTAAGAGTAAGAAATCTAGTAAATCAAAAGGTAAAAAGAGTCGTAGTAAAAAAAGGGGTAATTTCAGAAAGTAAATATAAATGATACAAGGTGATACAAGATTATACAATATGATACAATATTCTATATTTTAATATATTTTATTATATTTTTTACATTTTTTCGTTTTTTTTCAATTTATAGATTATATAATAAATATAAGATAGTCATTATCAATTAGAATAATACATAATACATAGCACACATTACAAAATACATAATACATAATACATAATATAAATCATATAATGGAAGAAGGAAGTGTTACTGTTTTAGTTGATGCTAAAGAAGAATATACTAAGCAATTAATTAGTATATTAAAACCCTGTATTTATCAAGGTGTTAAAAGTATTTATATGGATGCGAAAGATATATGTAATCAAGACAATACTCCAGATAATACTTTAATAGTTTTTCAAGATCTACTCAGTCGTATTCCCAAGTGGTCTCAAGACATTATTACTAAAGAATATACTAGAATTACAAATGTAAGCAAATGTGATTATATTGATGATTTACTTAAAGTTGTATATGTGAGCCATATCAAGATATTAACAATTGTACATAGCGCACAGAAAAATAAAAAATTATCTCTAAAAGTTCCAAGCGGCAATCATTTTATACATCTTTGTTATATTGAATGCGCCAGGGAATTCTGGAAAGATCCCTATCTATTTAGTGACCGCGTATCCAAATATGAACACCAGAAAAATATGAGGGACAGCGAAACCATGATTTCCGAATGCATTGCAGAAACTATCCGCAAGCAATTACCGGTTAGACACATATTGAAGGAATTCTTAAATGAACCTGATGAAGAAATTGTAGAAGAAGATGAAGATATTAAAGAACCTGTTAATAAGAAGTATCTTAAAAAACTAGAAACTGTTGTTAAAAAAGAATTAAATACAACCAATAAATTAGCCGATTTTGATATTAATTTAATTAGACAAGTTATTAGAGAAGAATTAAATTCTCGTCCAGATACAACTGTAATTAAAAAAGAGTTAGTAGATACAGTTGTTGAAAAAATTGTTGAAAAAACACACGAAACAACAGATGCAACAGACGCAACAGAAGCAAATGCAGATATAGTTACACCCATTACTGAATCTCCAACAACTGATAATGTAGTATCAGTAGATAATGCTATAGTACCAGTAATTACGAATACCGGTAGTTCTGAAAAAGAAAAGAAAAATAAATTACCAAGTCTAGAAAGTTTATTAGATGATAATAATTTAGATGATATTGAAATAGATACTAGTGACTTAGATAATTATGATAATCTTATTACAAATACAGTTAAAGATAATATAGTTGTTGATACACCTAAACCCGCAGAACCTACCGTCTCTAATATAATAGATACTAAATTTGAAACTATTAAAAGTGAAAAACCTATTGTTCCAGATACACCAAAAGAACAATTAGAATCTCAAGTAAATAAATCTAATCAAGAAACAAAAACAAACCAACCAATCCAACCAATCCAACCAATCCAACCAATCCAACCAATCCAACCAAACCAACTAAACCAACCAAACCAACCAATCCAACCAAAGAATGAACTAGTCATTAATAATATTGATGAAGTTAATCTTAATCTAGACCTAAATTTTGATGACATTGAAATAGATACCGGTTTGGAAGAAGAAATAAATCTAGATGATCTAAAAATATCTAATTCTAGAAATAATGAATTAAAGGATCCTAATACTAAATATATATTCTTTAATGATGCCAATACTAAATAGATAAATTATAAAGCATACATATCTCATATATCCTAATTTCTTCATTTAATTTTTACATTTGTAGGTTTAATTATAATAAAGGAACATACCAGATTGTCCGTTATTTTCAATACAGCACCATCATTACCACAATTTCCACAATAGTTAGGGGCGCTGAAAACAGTTATAAGTTTATTACTGGTAAAGAATTTATAGCCCTCTGATATCATTTGATGCGCTCTACATATTAATTGTAGCTTATTATTTTTTAGAAATGAATTAATAGCTTCCGAATTATAAGTACATGATATTCCCCTAGAATTTTCACCCCACATGTTACCTGTATTACAAGGATCAGACCATAGTAAATCACACAATAAGCCACTATCCGGTATTTTTCCAAATCTATTAAGTCTATGGATATCATCTATTGTCTTTAAATGCGGTGAAATACCACCATGAACACAAAATATTTTTTCATTAATAATAGCACATAATGGCAATACACATAAAACCTCATTAATCTTATTGAAAACCATTTTGCCTTCGGCTCCGAAACGGCCTTCGCATTCAGTCAATAAACCATATAAACCATTTACCTCGGGACACTCATGATTTCCCCTTAATATTTGAACACTCTCTGGAAACATTATTTTCATAGCAAATAACAGGGCGCAAACTTCAATACTATTATTACCTCGGTCAACATAATCACCCATAAATAGAAACTTATTTGTAGGCGGCAAGCCCGTCATTTCCAAAAAATGAATCATATCACTAAATTGGCCATGAATATCTCCGAATACATAAGTAGGCGCCTCCATTCGTAATACATTAGGCTCCCCTTGTAAAATGGGTTTAACAAGCTCACACAATTTTATTATTACCCGGGAACTTATATTAAAACGAAAAGGTTTGTCTTTTTCTTCTGGTTTTTGGGCATATAATAATTCCATTTGCTTATTAAATGTTAATAAATGATTTATAAAATTTATGAAATTTTTACTATTTGTTGCTAATGTATTAGTATCCATTTGTGGTTTTGTGGTTTTGTGGTTTTGTGGTTTTGTGGTTTTGTATTTCCTATACGATACACCTTAGTCAGAACTAGATAAATAAAATATATTATTCATATATAATAAACTCGTTATATATATTATTATAGTCTTAATAAAATATTATTATAGTCTTAATAAAATATTAGTATAGTATAGTAGTATATTAGTAATATAGTAGAATAATACTTAATTTATAATACATAATACATAATACATAATACATAATGAAACAATTCAATTTACTTTTTATATTATTAATATTAGTAATAATTCTTATTATTAAACTATATTTGGAAAGTTCTAGAAGTGATTGGTTAAAAAAAAATCATAGCGTTCTAGATACAAATGTATCTTATCAAAATTTATTAAATAAAATGAGATTAGAAACTGATATGAAAATTAATGAGGCTATTGAAGCCGGATATAAAGAAGGATTTCAATCTATGAATGGGGGTATGGATATTAATAGTATGAGTGGAGGAAGTGGCATAACTAATAATGCCGATAAAATTGTACCCTATTCCAAATTCAAAGACGCCACAACGAATACAATTATGTTATTCTATAAAAAGACTTGCCATTTTTGTTCCGAATTTCTCCCTACTTGGTATAGAGTTGTAAATGATTTGCCTAATGGTGTTAAGTATGAGGAAATAGAATGTAATGAAAATGTTAAAAAAGCAGGAGAATATAATATCACCGGAGTTCCCACCTTAATATTACTTTCTAATGATGAAAAAAAAATATATATGGGTAATCGATCATATGATGATATATCAAGATTTTTAAAACTAAATGGTGTTAATATTGTAAAAAGGACATTTGAAGAATTTGATTCCTCTGGATATGATACAACAGATAATACAAATCCTACACCCACATCCGGAAATAGTAATTGTCCAGCAGTAACTTTTGACAAGCAATTGGACTTTGCCGCAGATAAATACATGTTCCAGATATTCAATCAAGATGGGCAATATGGATATGCAACCGGAGGCACTAAAGATGGAAGCCTATTATCACCTTTCAATGCCGCATATTCCGTACTCGATTCCTATTTGTCTAGTCTTCCAGATCCAAGCGATCCTACTAAAAATAGTTATCTTAATGTAAATGAATGCGCCAATATATATTCTAAACAAATTAAGGGATTTGGAATATGTGATGCAAATAGCCTAAATAAAATAGCTAGCTATGATAGTAATATCAAATATGGATTAAATACAAATAGGGTTAGTGATACTAATTATTCCACCAATAAAAAAGTTGTTGGAGCTATTAAAAGTGCTTGCGGTTTGAAGTGATTGTGATAGATTGAAATGTATTTAATATAATTATAAAGCATTGAATAGCTCATTGAAAATTCGACGCCGAGTAGTAGTAATTGTATTATTATAGGATTTAGAATAATTACTAATATGATTATCAATATCATTATCATTATTATTATCATTATCAATATCAATATCAATATTATTATGTATTGATTGATTTAATGGGTCTATTTCCTCATCTTTATCTTCCTCATCTTCCTCTTCCTCATCTTCCTCTTCCTCATCTTCGTCATCACTAATTGCAGGAGTATATATTTCACTACCTAGAGAAATATATTTTGGATTTATTTTATGATTTTCATATTCAATTAAAAAGAACTGATATCTTAAAAATAAATTTCCTGTTAATAATTTTTCATCATTCATTTCATTGAGAATTTCATATTTCATATCATATTTCATCATATTAGATTCATCACATATTAAATAATCATATATACCTCTAGCATATAACCACGAAATGAATTTTAAATGAGCGGCATTTAAATTATATATTTGATCTCCAAATGTTAAAGCAGTATCTTGAACCGATGATAAATTAAAGTGAAAGTTTTCAGGTCCATAGAAAGATTCGTATTTTTTAAAGTCTAAAAAACTATCAAAATAGTTTATGATATTATTATTTTTATCATATGCAAAAATATATCCTTTTATTTTAAAAATATAGTAAAGAATATATGCCATGTCTAGACTATTAGATGGTAATAAAGTATCAAATATATTCTGCTTTTCTTCTTCCGTAAGTGTTTTTGATTCTAGAATAGAAACTGTAATTTCTTCTAACTTAATACCTTTTATATCTTCTTTTATATCTTCATGTATATCATCTTTTCTAGAGCTAATTAAATTTACATATAGAATTCCCAGAATAGAATATAATGATATAAAACCTAATATTGATGAAATTGTTGACATAGATAATGGTAATAATGTTGATACTGTTGGTTCTATTGAATCCATTTTATAGATATGATATATTACGTTTTATGTATTATGTATAATATATCTTTAAGTATTATTAAGTATTATTAAGTATTATTAAGTATTATTAAGTAATAATATTTTACCTCTTTAACAAATACGCGTGAAAATATATCTAATCTTAATAGTAAGTAATAATAGGTAAATAGTAAATATTAAATATTAAATATTAAATAGTAAATAGTAAATAGTAAAAATAAAAAATGGATTCCATTATAATAGAAACATTTGATGGAATTAGAAAACATAATGCTAGACAAATATTTGGTATATTATTACTTTTTATTGTAATAGATTTATGTATAGATATATTTTAGTAATTATGTGATATTGTTTTAGACTTTTTGTCTTCTGTTTTTTGTAGTTGTAAATTTTGTTTTTTTGTAAATTTATGTTCTTGAATATTTAATTTACTTAATTTAGTTATTTTCTTATTTGGTGTAAAAGTAAATAATCCATCTATATTTATTTTATTTTTTTTTGTTCGTGAATGTTTCCCACCACCACTTAAAAATGTACGATTGCCAATACTAGTTGCAAGTATTTTATAACTATCTTTAAAATCATTTAATTGTGTTTGTAAAATAGCTTTTTCATTAGTAATTATATTATATACATATTGATTATATAAATCTGTTATTTCAACTTGATTAGCTGCTACACGTGCAGCAATAGTTTGACCTGCAATAGGTGGTATAACACCTGCTCCAGACATTGGACGTGATGTATATTTATCAGTAATTAAATTAAATTGTTTAGTCATTTCATCAACATTTTCACAAGTTTTAAAAGGACCTAAAGTAATTAAGGCATCATTTTTATATTGCACGCCTTTATTAATTTCTTGATATCCAATATATTTAGAATATATATTCATAACTTTAGTATATATATCAGGATTAATATATGATAATTCTGTAAATAAACTATAATCATTATTATTTTCATTATAAGTTGCTAATAATGTAAACAAATCTTTTTTCAAATTACGATATTGAACTAGTATATGTTTATCATCATTCGATGGTGGATATTTAATAGGATCACTTATGGTAACTTTAGTAGTAGTAGTATCACTATCATATGTAAGTAAAAGATCATCTATTTCGCCAAGAGATCTTAAGGAGGGTTTTATAATTTTATCTAGATTAATATAACTATTTTTTTCATTATTAATAATATTAAAAAATGTATAATTTCCATTTCCATTTTTATTAAGAGAGTCTAAATGACTTAATAGATAATACATATTAATATCACTAAAATTATTGATAATCTCTAATTTATTTTTTACATTACTAAAAGAATTAAATAAATTACATTTTTGATAACTTTCACTGAATTTTTGTTTACCAAATTGTAATTCTAATGTTGGAGTATTATCAATATCTTTTATCCACTGTCCAAGATATTGATATATAATATATATATTATATAATTCAATAATATATATTTTAGCAAATTTTCTAATTTCACGAATATTAGATACAATACCAATTATATTATTTATCTGTTTTGCCAAATTAGAATATGATTCTTGAATTTGTGTTCCCACAGGAGATTTAATTACTCCAAAATGTAATTTAATAATATCTGTTCTTAGGGAATTATAGCCATCAATTGCGTCTAATTCTTGGTTACTTATTTCCTCAAAATCTTGAGAAAATTTAATAACTCTTAATAATTGTTTAAGTAATTTTTGTTCATTAACAGCTGCAACATCATCATCATTTGATGCTGCACCTCCTGCTATAGGTATTGTTGTTACGGCAATTGCAGCTTGAGATGGTATATAAAACCCTTTTTCCATTGCTAAAAATGTTGCCGAGCTAGACATAGATAATTGTTTTTTGACATTTTTGTAAAATATTACATATGTATCTAAATCAATTTTTGCTTTGTCGTAAATATTTTTAAATGCTACCATATACTCTAAATTATTCTTATCTTGTGGCATATATTTACCAGTTTGTATAATCAAATTATCTATTTTACTATTTAGTATTGTTTGTGATTCTTTTACTAATCTAGAACAACTGGCGAGTTGCAATACGGAAGCATATGCTAATAATCTACCAGAATGATTATATCCTTGTTCATTATAATTATATGTAACAGATCTATATCCATTTACACAGCTTAATATATAATGATTTAATGTTTTTTGTTTTCGCCCATATAAAAAAATTATGTTTAAATAAGTTTTACTAGATGAATTTATCCCTGTAATAACTGCTTTGGTTGCTACAGAAATGGATTTATTTGCCTCATCGATTGCCTTATATTTATCATCTATTGTTACTTCTAGTTTACCTTCTTTACCTATATTTATTTTTATATGATCTGGTATTCCAAATAATGGATTTGTACTATTAAGTATAATTGGATCAGGACTAATAATTGAACCAGAAAGTTTACAGTTTATAATTGCCATAGATAATTGTACTACATGATATGCATAATTTACTGCTTTTAGAGCAGAATTTAATGCTATTATATTATTTACATAAAGTATAGACCAGTTAATAGAATAGTAGTCATTAAATAAAGTAATATTTGTTCCAGCAACAGCAGCAGCAGCAGATGGTAGAATTGCTGGTGTTTGGACTGGTACTGGTGCGCCTGCAGCCCAAACAATATGTGGATGTACACGGTATGTATTAAATTGCAGAATAATTGGATCATTAGGAGGTAGTACTCCAACTGCAGTAATAAGATAGGGATATGTATCTAAATATATATAGCTAGAAGCTAAATCACCACTAATAAATTCCTCGCCTAATTCTTCTCCATTATCACTAAAATATCTTTTTGCTATATAAAGTGCTATATTTTTACGATCAACATTATGATATGCTATTTTGAATATTCTTATCATATATTCTAATAATTCTGATATTTTTATTCTTATTGCAATTAAAAGATCGTTGGATAAAACTGTAGGTATTGTTAGGGTAAATATGGCAAGTATATTATCCACATATAATACTATATCTCCATTCATATATTCTATTAATGCTAATTTTGCAAATTCTTTTGCTTCTGCATCAGTATTTGCAACTGCAATTTTTATTAGATAATTCCAAAATATTCTAAATATATCATTTATATAAACCATTACGTTTTCACCATCATTATATGTCATATTATGTCCTGCTCTAATATCACTTGACATAGGAACTATTTGGTTCATAGTAAAAACTACATCTACTCCATTTCCATCTAATATTTCGATTTTATTGTATTGATTCATATTAATAGTTTCTGCCTTTAATATATTTACATTTATATTCGGTAATTTATCACGAAGATAAAGGGTTTTACCTTTATAAAGTTTATGAAATATACCTGGAGATGATACAAGAGTTTCAACTTCAGGTATTAGTATTGGTGATATTGGAGGTGGATATTCTATTCTTGGTATATCATATTTTACAATATTATTAACAACCATATTTAAAACTTCTAATGTTTTTGGATTTTTTATCATTAAACCTACAATTAAAGAATCACATAAAAAGATTTTAATATTATCTTGATTATTTAATCTGGCAGCTACTAAAATATTTGCTGGTGTAGTAGGAATTGTAGGTAATACTTTAATATTTTCAATCTCACGATATTTTTGATTAGCAATTTGGAGATTATTATCTATATCAAGATTTTTTTTAGTGATTAATTGAAATGCTTTTGCAACAGTATCATATTGATTTTCATCTTCAATCATAGGAGTAAAATTTAGAATTTTATCCGATGGAATAGTAAATTTAATTCCGTCGTCCTCAACTAATCCAGTCATTCTATAATTCAATTGATCTTGACTTACAGGACTAGTAGGTATTGTTTGTGAACCTAATCCTATAATGTATTTTCTATCCGCAGGTGCCGGCAAAAATATTTCGAGAGCCTTCACTGAGTTCTCTAAAACTTCAGTAATATCTGTACTTCTCTTTTTTATTTCTGTTATATACGTTAAACCTTTATTAGGATATAATGGATCTTTATTAATCCATTCTTTATTTCCATCAGAAGGTGTTAAATTTTGTAAAATTTGTTTAGTAATATTTTGTGCCGTTGCATTATCAAAAATACCCATATTTTTATATATTTCTAACATCCCTTTTTTATTAGTTGTATTTATATCATGAAGCAATGTTCTAATATGTTTATGATTATCATTAAATAATTTTTCCATTTGTTCACTTTTTATTTTTAATAAAGGATAAACTGTTGCAAAATCTCTTCCAGCAGCAGCAGCACCACCAACACCATTCTTATCAATTAATTCTGGTTGATGATCAGTTATAAAACCCATAATATCTTCTTTTAAATTAATCATCTCTAAATATTTACTATAGGTTTCTCCTAAACCTATTTTCTTAAGACCACCACTACCACCCGCAGGTGGCATTGTAACAATAGCTAATGGTTCTGCATTTAATAATTGTTTTTTTAAATCAATTATAAAAGTATCAGTATCAGTAAATCCTTTTTTAATATCCATAAATGATTTACATAAAGCTAATTTCTTTTTAAACTCATTGAGAGATTTATAACGAGCATGTAATGAGTTAGATAAATCTCTACCTCCACTAATAGTAACACCATCAATAATTGATAATTCACCTGTTTTCCTATTTCCAGGATTACAATAGCAATTTGATACATAATAAATTAAATCAATAACAAGATATAAAGGTGTAGTGATTATATAAAAACCTATTTGTTTTTGTTCATAGTTATTAGAATCTGTAATATGTTTTGTAAGTATATCTATTAATTTAACAACGAGTTCATTTAAATATTTTTCAATAGGAATTGATTTTAAAGGTGGTTTAATATCATAACTATTTTCTTTTGCCAATAAATGACATATATTATATATTATTTTTGCTACTAAATTAAGATATTCATAAGTATTTATATACATATCAGAATTAGCAACAGGATTTTTTAATATATATTCTTTCATATTATTGTATCCAATTTCAATAAGATTACAAAGATATTTAATATTTTGCAATTCATTTAATGATAATTTAACAAGTTTATCAATTTTATTAATAATCATAAATGCATATTGAATACTATATTTACATATTTCTAGGGGGGTTGCAGGAGCACCAACACCTGCAGGAGCACCAGGAGTTAACATTTTATTTATAATTTCCATAGGTAATATGATGGATGTATCAATTTCAATTGTTGATTGTATTGGAGAAGCAGGTTTAACAACTGCACCCACTGCTCCTACCGCCGGGGCACCCACTGCTATCGGCACAGTATCAAAGCCCTGAATCTTTTCACTTATTGCATCTACAGTTTCTTTAATTTTCTTCATTTGATTAGTAAAATTTATATTATTTAATTTTAACATCTCCTCATAATTTGTATCTATAGCTTTTTTAATTGGATCAATTTTAGTTTTCAAATCATTTATTATAACAATATCATTAGTATTTTCAAAATTATTTAATATTTTAATAGCTTCAATATATTTTAGCATCATGACATCAACCTTTTTACAATATTCAAAATAATTATCTTTCAAGTCTTTTAATTTGTTAAAATTTAAATCTATTCTACTGACTACTTTATCAGCAACAGTTTGATCTTCTTGTACTTGTAATGTTTGCCTAAGATTTTTATATTTATCTTTAATTTCATCTAAATTTAAGTCTTCTATAGGTTTAATTTCATTAGCAAATTGCAAAGTGTTAAATTGTTCATCTGGATCACTACTTTTATAAGATCTAAGCAATTTAAATACAGGAATATAAGCTTTATTAAGTGTATATGCTATGAAGGTATCAATTGTTTCTAATGCTAATAAACCTTTTGCATCATCTTTAGGTAATTCTGGAAGTTTAGCACCTGCAACTGTTGGCATTACTAACATATCTTTTGTTACTTTTACAAAAACACTATTAGGATTTGTTATAATTTTATGATCTGATAAATCGGTAGTATCTACCGATTTATCAAAGAATAATTCTTCCAAAGAATGTTGACTTTTGACCATAAGATTATCAAATATATCTATAAATCCAGAATCCATTATATTAGTTTTTTGTGTATATTTACTGGTCTCAATAGCCTGTTTTTCGATATCAGAAATAGGTTGTTCTTCTTCTTTACGAGCTTCCACATCACGATCAATCTGTTTATCAATAAATTTAAGTTTTAACATTATAAAAATAAATTCAAATAAATTTTGAATTAAACTTATGTCTCTAATATTTTTAAGTTTACCCTCATTATCTAATTCTATTAATCTTTTAATAAAATTAGTATTCCCTACAGATTTATCACTTTCAATTGATACACCACTACCTTTATTTCCATCTGTTCCTCTCATTATATTTGTAATTTGTTTTTCCAGTAATCCAAGACCTTTATTACGATAAAAATTTTCACAGAACATTCTTGATAATTTTTTATATTCCTTTGGACTTGTTTGATTTTTCTCTTTTTGTGAATTTAAACCAATATTAATTCCAGAAATAAATTTTAAACTTTTACGAGGAATAAGTAGCATTCTGCTTAAAATATCAATTTGATTAAATTCAGGATCAGGTTTGCTATTTGTAGATGTTGTTTCCTCTTTTATTTTTTTTTCTATTTTTATAAAAAGAGGATGTTTTTCTATAGCAGAGTGTGTATCTACAAAACTTACCTGATTTTCATTATAATATAAACGTTCATCTGAAGAGGTTTTAACATTATATGAACCACACATTTGATATATAATTACTTCCATAAAAGATGGATAATTCATTAGATAAAAATTAGCATTATCACGTTTACTAAAATTACTATTTTTATTAAAACTAAAGCAACCTAAATCGCGCACAACATAAGGCTTATATCCATATGCAAAATTTGACATTAATTTATCTAGCATTTTTAAAATACTATGTAATTCATCTTTTGTATATAATTCTACAATATTATTAAGATTTTTTCGTATTAAATTACCTTTATTTGAATTATATGTATTTCCACCAGTCACATTTAAATTTACAGCAATAGGTAGTATACCACCAAAATCATCTATTCTTTGCGTATTGGTAAAACCATAGTTAGGTTCTTTTCCTACATTCGCCTTATAAAATATATAATTGCTAATAATATTAGTATCCTTATGAGTAAATTGTATTTGTGATCTTGAGTCATGATTTGGCATATACTTATAAATCGATAAATTATCACTCATACCATTTTTATAATATTCTGTAATATCATTTTTTTGAATTATTGATTTCATATCTGGATAGGTTTTAATATATTGCGCATAATAATTATCAATATTAGAATCATTAATTTTTATACTACCTCCAAAATCACCACATATAATATCTACATCCTTATCTGTAGCTGTATATCTTTGTATTAATGCTAACATTCTTTTAATTTGATAATCACGTAAGCCATTTGTTTGAACTTGATTTACAGTATTTTTATAACTATTAATAGCACGGATATGTCTAATATCTTCTTCTTTACTACCTATTAATTCAGTAGTAGTTATTATTATTTCTTTTTTTTGACTAACTGAACCATATATAATTTTAACAACTGCAAAGCTTTTTTGATAAATATCTAAAGGCATACTTTCAGGTAATTCATTTAATACAAAATGCGATGTTTGATCCATTGGTTTAATTTCTTTGAGATTAATAAAATTTTTATCAATTATAGATTCTCTCACATATATAATATTATATTTATCACCAGCATATTTAGAATATGCAACCGAAATATAATTACCTGAAAAAAAACTATTAACGAAAACACCATTAGTATCTTTCATTTCACTAGTACCATTTTGCACACAGACAACATACGGCATCTTATCAGATTGTATTTGTGGTTTTACAATTGTTTCAAAATTATCAGTTTTAAAATTAATCATACCTTTATATTTATCCAAATTAATGCTAAATACTTTGAAATTTTCTTTATCTGCTTTTTCGGTACTTGTACCATCAGTAGTATTTATGGTTATTTCCGGTAATATAACTCCTATTTCTTGATTTTCGCCAGGATTAAATATATTTTTAACATCATTACCAAATTTAGTTATCATATTAGTAAAATCTTTAATAAATATATTATTTTTTGACAATATACCTAAATTTTTCTTATCAATAAATAATCCTGTATATTCATCAGTTTTATATAGAGCTAATCTTTTCCATTGTCTTGATTTTTTCTTAGGCAAACCATGATAATGTCTTAGACCATAAGATTCATTTTTTATAAAGATTTTCTTAAAATTTTCAAGATTTACATTAAAATTATTAACTAATCCAGTAAATGACTTATTTTGGGATTCATAAGATCTATCAAGGGCTTTCTTTCTATCAATTGTTTTTTTTTTAAATGATTTACCTAATTGTTTTTCACTATTTTTTACACCTACGTCAAATGATTCTAACCAAACTCTATCAAGTTTTTCAAAATCACATTTAGTTTTATCAATTAATTCAGTTTCACCTTTAGTAGAATCTATAGTAATATCAAGATATTTAAGGGGTGATGCGCTCAATAAATTATTACATAAAGGATATAGAACTACAAATTCGTCATATTGATTTTTAAATTTTTTATAATATTTATTAAATTTAGTTTCTGTTTTACGATATTTTGCTAAAGCACAAATTATTTTTTTACTTTCTCTATATCTATCTCTTAAACCTAAACCTACTGCTCCAGTAACAAGTACTAATGGTGTTGCTAATGCACGTTTTAGATTTAAATTTTTACATGTAGAAACACTAATTTCATCTATACTATTAAACATAATATATTTATTTAATTTTTTTCTAAATTTATCTTGTGTTTTTAGTAATTTTTCAATTAATTGTGGTCTTTTAAATCTAAATAATTTATATTTATCCTTTTCAATAGCATCTGTATCTTCAATTTTCAATTGAATATCGTAAATTTTCTTTATCATATTTCTTATTATCTTAAAAGCAGCATTTTCCTTACCTATTAGTGGAAATAAAAATTTATACATTTTTGCACTATATAATTTCATTTTTGCTAAATGTACTTTAGCCCATAATAAATGACGAGTAAGATCATATTGCGTTTGTGTCATTAAACCTATTAATTTAGCACCAAAATTCAAAGTAATATGCCATCTTACTTTTACTCTTAACCATCTATAATTATGTTTTGTTTTGACTTCATAACTTAGTATTTCTTTTGATTTATCATTTTTAACAGAATCTCCACTTCCTCCACTTCCTTCCCAATGCTCATTTTCATGTCCACCTTCCACACCCCCACCCCCACTTCCACTATTCCCATCCTTTAGATTTTTCTTTTTTTTATTAATAATATGATATACTTGTTTATTCTTTTTTGTTTTAGTAGGTAATAATAATTCACTAATACTATTTTTCCTAGATAATTTACTTTTTACATTATACTTTTGTTTATTTTTTTTAATATAATACATTTGTAAATTTATGTTTTTATATATAAATATGTATCTATAAATATCTCTCTATTATTTAATGATTAGAAAAAAAATAAATTTTTAACTTATAATATTAATTATTAATTATTAATTATTAATTATTAATTAGATATAATATCTAATTAATAATTAATAATAAATCATAAATCATAAATGAAAGGAGGGAAATATTTAGGAGAGGGTAGTTATGGTTGTGTAGTTACACCATCTATACCTTGTAATATAAAAAATAAAAAATATTCAACAAAAAAATTAAGAAATAAAGATATCAATCATATCAAACATACTAAAAATATTAAAAATACTTCTTCACTTAATTCTAAATCTAATTCCTCATCTCTTACAAGAAAAAATAAAAATTATATTAGTAAAATTATTATTTCTCCAGATGATGATTTTAGACAAGAAGTTAGTATATCATATAAAATTAGTAATCTTGATCCTAACCAATTATATTTTATAACATTTGATGATGTATGTCCTATTACTAAAATATTACCAAATCGCAGTGATATCGTAAGTGTTAAATATGTCGATGAATCTAGAGATGAATGGAATGAATTGGAAAAGAAAAAGACAGATAAAACATATTGTCCTATTGATTTAAAACTAAAACCTATGAATCTTATTATGGAATTTGGGGGATACGATTTATTTAATTTGATTAATAAAAAAGCAGATCCCCAATTTATGTTAATTAAAAAAATGTTATTTGTAAATTTTAAAGAATGTTTTAAAAATCTTGTTAAAGGATTATATAAATTGCATCAAAATCGTATAATAATACGTGACATTAAAGAAGAAAATATAATAGTAAATTATGATGAAAAAACTAAATCTAGTCTAGTGAGATATATAGATTTTGGTCTATCAGAACACTTAACTCCAGAACATTGTAGTAAATATAGTAATATAAATTTTCGAGGCACTCCGGAATTAATACCTCCAGAAATTATTATTGCAGATCTAATAAATGATAAACATAAATATAAAGTGAGTGATTCTATTTTATTATATAATATTCAAAAACAAACAAATAAATATTGTAAAAAAATGCTAACATTTTTAGGTGAAAATGAATTAGTAAGCAAATTAAATAATATAGTATCTGATGAATTTAAAAAAATATCTGATGAATTTAAAAATAAACAAATTTTGCTGAAATATTTTGGTAGTTCTAAAGATAGACTAAATGGCTATTTACAAAAAGCAGATGTATATTCATTAGGTATTTCAATATATAATTTTTTAGAAATGAGCAGACAAAAAAAACATTTTCCAAATTTAATAATTAATGTTAAAAAGGATATAAAATTACATAATTTATTAAAACATATGATTGAACTTAATAGTGCTACTAGATATAATATTTTAGATTGTTTAAAACATCCTTATTTTAACTGAGACAATATTTAAATTATTTTTTACATATTTTTACATATTTTTACATATTTTTACATATTTTTATATATTTTTATATATTTTTATATATTTTTACATATTTTTACATATTTTTACATAATTATATTTGACATAATAAAATTTATCTATATGTAATAAAATCTCATTAGATAATAGATAAGCATATATAGATAAATTTCATTATGTCAAAATCTAAAAAAAAAAATAATAATA
>Ga0114966_10001992_pt1 | contig 18432 bp, 9 predicted proteins | sample M_130207_XF_Meta_FD_87029 | JGI IMG/M metagenome (GOLD analysis project Ga0114966, IMG submission 87029) | Freshwater microbial communities from Lake Montjoie, Canada to study carbon cycling - M_130207_XF_MetaG | ecosystem: Environmental > Aquatic > Freshwater > Lake | place: Lake Montjoie...
CAGCGCGACTGCGTCGCGCTTGAACTGCTCGTCATACGAGCGCTTTAGGGTTGTTGAGTTGTTCATGGTAGTCTGGGTTGTTACCCAACTTTTGCTGTCCACATAAACGAAGAAGGCTCAAACGAGCAGTCGTTGGCTAGCGGTTTCAGAACGATACGCCGAGCGACCAAAATGTCAGCTTCAACATCATCTAAGGCATCTCCGGCTTCGTGCTGAGCCAGCGCCCCATCACTCCACCGCCCTAGGGCTGATCCGCCGTTGCTCCGGCAAACCGGTTGACGCCCGACTGTTAAGGTTCTTTAACTAGTGGCAACCCTCTTTCTTCATGCCGCCTCTTGAATCCTTTCTCTCACCCGGCCTGCTGTATGGCTTGGAACACAGCAATCTGACCTGCTGGGTCATTTGCGGCGTCCTCGCTCTGCTGTCGATCACTAGTTGGTCAGTGATCCTGAGTAAGCACTTCCTTCTCTCCCGCGTCCAACGTGCAAATCTCGTTTTTCTGCGGCAATTCCGTGAGAGCAATCACCCGTTGGAGCTATTTCAACAGCGCGAGCATCACGAGTTCTCTTCCACCTACCACATCTACCATGCCTCATGCCGTGAGTTGTCATGGTATCTGCTGGGTGAGGATGAGCCTGGCGCGACCTTTGCCGCACGGCTGCAAGGCGCGGGCCGCATCACGCCTTCCCAAATGAGCGCGGTACAGACAGCGATGGAGCGCAGCGTGGCGGAAGCGGCACTGCGGCTCGAGGACCGCATGAGTGTGGCGGCCACGGCGCTGAGTGGGGCACCGTTCCTTGGACTGTTGGGGACCGTGTGGGGTCTGCTCGATACATTCAGCACGATGACCCATGTCGGTGAGGCTGCGCCCCTGGCCGCCATGGCACCAGGAATCACCACGGCGCTCGTCACCACAGTGCTAGGCCTGCTAGTGGCCGTTCCAAGCATGGTAGGCTACAACTACCTCGTGAACCGCATCCGTGGCATGGTGGTGCGCCTCGATAACTTCGCAAGTGAACTCAGCGCCGGTTTTGATCGTACGTTTGTGGATCATCGCTTCAGCAATGAAGCACTGCCCAGCATGAATGGACTCGGCAGCCCATCCATGCCTGCCTTCACCGGCACCAGTTCCTCTCCCCTGCCCACCGCAATGCACGCCGCCCACGTCCGCGCATGAAACGCCATTCGAACCGGCATCAGCTTCGCCTCATCACTGAGATCAGCATTACTCCGCTGCTCGATCTGGTGCTGATACTGCTGTTTGTGTTCCTGCTGGCGGCTCCGCTGCTCAAAGCAGACAAATCCATGCTACCCCAACCACTGCAATCCGTGGCAAAGGTGGTGACGGCACCAGCGGAAACACTGACGCTGGTGATGAACCACGACCAGTCTGTCACGCTCAACGCCGCCATGCTCGCGCGTGCCGATCTACCTGCCTCATTGAAGCAACTCGCCGCGAGTCGGCCAGGCTTAGGCATTCAAGTGCGCATTCACCGTGATCTACCGGTACATCAACTGGTGGAGATCATGCAAATGCTCGATACAGCAGGTATCCAAAAGACCGCCGTCACGACGCATGCCGACGAACCTTGATTCTTGATGAAACGCAGTCGTCCCACCACACTGGAACCGATCTCCGCTTCAATGATCATCATTGTAGCGCTGCATCTGGCAGTGGCCTTCGGCATCTGGTGTTGGTGGCAAGAAAGTGGTGCCAGTCGCCGCAACGCTCCAGAGAAGGCGCTGATTTGGGTGAAGCCCGGTGATTTCACCTCTTCGGCACCTCCTGCCCCTCCAAAAACCAAGGCCTTGGCAGCAGCCCCAAAATCAGCCAAACCGACGCCCCCTGAATCAAAGCCGAAGCCGAGCGCAGAACCGCCAGTACAAAAAGCCACCTTGATCGCGGCGCCCGTCCAACAGCATCAGATGGTGGCCGTGCCGAACGATTCTGGCACGCCATTGTTTGCACCCTCAGTTCCAGCTCCAAAACCTGCAGCAAATCGCAGCATCACCCTACGGCGTGCACCGGAAAAACGTGCTAATGGTGCCTATGCCGTGCCTCCTCCACCCATGGCCAATCCCACGCTGATGGACTTTGCACGCCTCAATGCCATGCGCCCACCGCCCATGCCGGTGCCTGGACAAGAGACGGGAGAAGAGGAGGTTAACCTCGACCCCATTGATGAAGCTGTTAATCGTGCGTTTTTGACCGGGTGGACCGCGCCGCCCATTGATGCTGTGCCCGCTACCCAGCGTGAGGCACGACTGAACATATCCATTGGCAAGGATGGCAGCGTGTTGAAAACGCAAATGAGCAAATTCTCACGTTCGCATGTCCTAGATCAATCCATCCTTGAGGCGGCGGCCAAAGTGAAAAAAATTTCCACAGCACTGCCTTCAAATTTCTCCAAAGACAGCTACGATCTGGAACTCAACTTTCTCCTGCTACCCTGAAATCAACCATGAACGTCCGTGCGCTGCTTCTCATCCTCACGCTCGCTGCCAGCCACGGCACACGAGCTGAGGCTGGTATCATGGAGACCCTGCGCGGCTGGATCGGCCTAGGAAACAAAGCGAAGAGTGAGGAGCAGAAAAAATCGATGCCGCGCATTCGGATCGCTCCCTTCACCGGTGGCATGGCGGTCAGCGCCCAGGATGCGCTGCGCAAAGAACTACTAGCCTCACGTGAGTTCTTCGTGGCCGGAGCCGATGAGAAAATCGATTTCGCCATCGAGGGTTCTTCCGTCGGCGGACGTGTCACTGGCAAGCTTCTTGATGCCAAAAGCAAAGAACTCTTTCAGCGCAGCTACGCCGCTCCGGGTCTCGATGAGAACCTCAAAGCGCTCACCGACGATGTGATTTACACCATCACCGGCAGGCCAGGTCTCGCCACGAGTCGTATCGTTTTTGTGTGCGACAAAACCGGGAAGCGGCAGATTTATGTTTGTGATGCCGAGGGTGGCGATGTGCATCAAGTCACGCATGACAAACACGGTGCCGTCTCTCCCTCACTCGCGCCTGACTCCTCCATGGTCGCCTTCACCAGCTACCGCAGTGGTTTTCCCATCATTCGACTGCTTGATCTCAATGTTGGTTGGGAACGAGGTGTGACTGACACACCTGGCAGCAGTTTTGGCTCGGCTTTCTCGCCTGATGGCACGCATCTCGCCGCCGTGATGAGTTTCATCGGCAATCCCGAAATTTTCGTGAGTGACCTCAACACCAACACTGCCGCTTGCGTGAGTGATTCCATCGGTGCGCCCGCCAGTCCTTCCTGGCATCCTGATGGCAAGCACATCGTCTTCTCCAACGATGATGGAGACGGTCCAAAACTGTTTGTTGTCGAAGTTCCGCAGAAAGAAGGTGGCAGCTCTCGCCTGTTTCGCTGGCGCACCGGCTATCATTTCTGCACCGACCCCGAATGGTCGCCTGACGGCAGAAACATCGCTTTCACCACACGCAGAAGCGGCGAGTGGGCGGTCGCCATCAAGCCCTATCCCAATGGCGGTGCTCACATCCTGCAGGCTGGTGGTGCTCAGCATCCTTCGTGGAGTCCGAACGGGCATTTTCTCACCTACGTCCAGCATGGCGAGTTGTTTGTGCAGGACCTTCGCAGTGGCAACCGCCGTGCATTGCTCCGCGGCTTTGGCCGTATCACCGAACCCCGTTGGATGCGGTAGGAAATGACGAAATCAGAATGACGAATTTCAGATCAGCCTTTGCCGCCATCATGAATGCTAGAGCAGCATTCACGGTTATCCTGCTTTCCTCCTGCGGCAGCATTCCCATTCCCTCGTTCCTGAGAAATCCTGCTGACGAGGCCGTCGTTTATGCACTTGGTCCGCGAGATGGATTTACCTCTCCATTGAGCAATAGTCTCAAACCTGCCTGTCAGGCGCTGGTCTTTGACCAAGATGGAATACATCTCACCGAATTCCATCAACAGACAGTTCGCAGCTTAGCCAAGGAAATGGTGTTAGAAAAAAAGCGCCGTCTCATCATCGCCGGCTATGCGCCACCCAATCTGCCAGAGGACCACGCTCGTGCCCTTTCGGATCGCCGTGCTCTCGCCGTGCGTCAGCGCCTCATCGAACTCGGCGTTGAAGCCGCCAATCTGCAAACCGTCGGCTTCGGCAACGATTTCTCCCCCAGCGGTCCTTCATCGGACGTGGTGGTCATCTACAAGCAGTGACGATAGTCTTTTGCCTCTCTCATGTCTCCCGAGCCCATTAGCAACTATACCTCCGTTTGGGGCGAAGGCCCGATCTGGCATAACGAGCGCCTGCTTTACGTCGATATCGAAGACCACAAGATTATCTCATTCACGCCAAGCACCGGCGCAGAAAAGATCTGGGACGTTGGTCAGCGTGTCGGCACTGTCGTGCCGCGGGCGAGTGGCGGCCTCGTCTGGGCAGGAGAAAAAGGCATCTTTACACTCGATGAAAGGAGTGGCCAAAGCACGCTCATCATCCACCCCGAAGTCGCTATCGCAACGAATCGCTTCAACGACGGCAAGTGCGATCCTGCAGGTCGCTTCTGGGCAGGCACGATGGACATGAACAGCCCGCGTCAGCCTGTGAGCGCACTCTGGTGCCTGAATACCGATCACCGCATTGAGAAGAAATTCGCCCCGGTGACGATCTCCAATGGGCTCGTCTGGACGCAGGATACGCAGACCTTTTATTACATAGACACAGCGCGAAAATGCGTCCTCGCCTTCGACTTCGACAACGCCACCGGCAACATCTCCAACCAGCGCACATTATGGGACACCAGCGCCGATCCCTCCTCGCCCGACGGCATGACCATCGACAGCGAGGACCGTCTCTGGGTCGCCTTCTGCCATGGAGCCAAGGTCGTCTGCTTTGATCCTGCGACGAAAAAAATCGAAGCGCAGATCGACTTCCCCTGCGTTGAGACCACTGCCTGTGCTTTCGGCGGCCCCGATCTAGGCGATCTCTACATCACCACCGGCATCAAGTCAGGTCTTGAAGAGCCTCTCGCGGGCCGTCTTTTCGTTTGCCGCCCAGGTGCCAAAGGTGTCCCCGCCACCGCCTTCGGTGCGTAATCAAGCGCTGCATGACAACCAGCGCAAACAGCCAGCTCGCAGCAAACGTGCAGGGCATCTCGAAAAGCTTCGGCGACGGTGGTTCGCGACTGCAGGTGCTCAAGCGCATCAATCTGGAGGTACGGCAAGGGGACATCACGATGCTCGTGGGGCCTTCAGGTTGTGGCAAAACCACTCTCATTAGCATCATTGCAGGCACTCTGGATGCAGATGAAGGTGAATTGAACGTCTTCGGTCATGATCTTCGCAGAATGAGTTCGGCGGCGATCACCAGGTTTCGCGCCCATCACATCGGTTTCATCTTCCAAACCTTCAATCTGATTCCGACGCTGACATGCGCGGAGAATGTGAGCGTGCCGCTGCTCATTCAGGGCGTGGCGGCTTCGAAGGCAGAAAAACGTGCGCGTGAGGTGCTGGCGCAGGTTGGCATGGGCGATTTCGTGAAGCGCCGGCCATCACAGCTCTCCGGTGGGCAGCAGCAGCGCGTCGCTATCGCCCGTGCGCTGGTGCATGAACCTAAGCTCATCATCTGCGATGAACCGACCGCAGCACTAGACGCAAAGAATGGCCATGTGGTGATGGAACTCTTCGAAAGCGTCGCACGCGGCAGTGATCGAGCCGTGCTGATCGTGACGCATGACAACCGCATCTTTCATCATGCCAACCGCATCGCCAGCATGGATGATGGCAAGATCATCGAGGTGCATGATGTGGATGAGCAGCATCCAGTGCCTCGGGGATTACTGCACGGCGAGGCGCTTTAACAAGAACTGTCCCGTCACGGCTTTTTGCCAGCACGCGGCTTCGCATGGGCGAAGAAGAGAATTTCACCTTTTTCATATGCCGCACGGTGATTGCGAAAACCCTCTTTGAGGCTGCATGAGTTGTGATTCGTGCCACCAGCCTGAGTGACTTGTGGTCCTTCGGCCTTGATCTGCGCGATGCTCTTCGTGCTCGGGCGGATCATGGCGATGTGGCCTGACTTCTGCGGATCTTGATTTTTGTAAACCGCCACAACCACCGTGCCTTGGTTCGCCAGTTCTTGTGCTTCCCTGCCGTCTGCCACAGCGGTCCAGCCTTTCTTGCGGCCCTGCTCGATCAGCCATTCATACTGTGCATTGGCCAGCAAGACGGCGCTATGTTCTGGCGGACGCAATAAATAGATGCCCATGCGCTCACACGCCGCTGCTGCGAACTGGCTGCAATGCGTGTGCTTGCCATCATCCTTCACCGCCTGCCCAGTCGGTTCGCCTGTTTTCCAGTCCACTATCGCACCCGCGATCCAATGCTCCTCGACATGCATAGCATCCAGAAAGGCCAACAGTTTCTCGCCATCGGCTGTCACCTGCCCTGCCAGCGACAAACGGGAAACAGACAGTGTCAGCAGACACAGCAGTGTGGTAAATTGGAATCGTTTCATGGGTGGAAGAGAATGTTGGAGTTTCACGCTTAAGCGCAAGATCTTTGCGCCAGACATCAGTCTCCGGTAGGACGGCAGTTGTAGCGGGAAAAACATCGAGTGTAGTAAATCATGGCACAATCTCCACCGGCGTGCCCACCGCGACCTGCTGGAAGAATTTCTCCGCCATATGTCCAGGAAGCCGGATACAGCCATGCGAAGCGGCATAACCGGGCAGAAAACCTTGATGCATGCCAACGCCGCCATACACACGCATGAAGTAAAACATCTTCGCACCTTCGAATCGCGTGCCCGGCGGGCGCGGATCTTTACGGTTGTCGATGTTCTGCATGATCACGTTGCCGAGGTAGTCCTCGTAGTCGCCATAGATGGAGGATTTGTGGCCGATATCCTTCTCCATGATGTGGTAGCTGCCTGGTTTCGTGTTGTAGCCTTCAGAGCCGGAGGAAATCGGTGACCCGCCAGCGAGTTGTCCATCCTTAAACAGATACACCCGCTGCTCACCAAGATTGATCACGATGCTGGGTTTGCCGTACATCTGATCGGCATACCAGAATGAGCCATCACCCTCGCGAAACAACCCGCTCACCCGCTCCCACATACGGCGTGAGGCCTGCGGAACGTCATTGGTGACGAATTTGCGGCTGTAACGGAATGCGTTGGCACTTGTAGTCTGGACGGTAGTGCAACTGCTCAGCAGGACTGCGAGAACAAGAAAACGTGGAACCATACGCGAGAGTTCGCGGTTCAGGGTTCAAAATTCAAGGATCAAAAACCAGCGACGACACTATTTGACCAAAAAATGGGCGCGGAAGGCGTCGAGTAGCGGCTGGGTGGTAACATCAAGGCCAGTGGCTTCGTCAATCCAGCGTGACTGCGGGTTGAGCAGGTAGTTCTGATAGTTGACGGCGGCAGCATCGGTGTCGCCATTCCAGAGGCGCAGGCGAGAGCCAAGGGAGAAGGGTTGTGCGCTTGGAGCGAGCGGTGTGGCTAGGCCCGTGCCTATGAAGCGTGTGCCACTGGACTGTGGTAACGCGAGCTGGGTGCTACGCACTGAACCAAGGAATGTAACCGTAGAAGGTGAGCTGCGAATCTGCACGAACAGACCTTCCTGAGGGGCGATGACGCGTGTGGAGGCAGCCCCATCACGCAGCCATTGCGGCTCAGTGGTAGCAGCGCTCAGCCAGTGGATTTGGAAGCTGTTCGTCATGCTATCAAAGAAGAGAACGCGGTCGGCATTGTCCTGAGTTGCTGCTGCTTGCAAGGTCGTGGCAGGCAACAGTGAATCGAGCGTCCAATGCGGACGGATGGCGACTCGCGCACCGGCAAGTGCGAGGCTGGCAGGAAGATTGAGTTGGGCATCTAGATCAAAGATTTGTCCAGCAAGCGGACCATCGAGGACTTCGAGGTAGTGTGCACCGCTGGGAAGCGTGACGGTAACAGGCAGAGTAATCTGCGTGCCGGTGACTCTGACAACACGACCTGTGAAGACGGCAGGCTTCAGCAGCGGCATAGAGAGCGTCTGCCGACCGACTGGGAAAGTGCGGCGTGACCAGCCCTCCACACCTGTGACAGCACTTGCTTCGGCTGTGCCATCGAGGTCAGCATCAAGTGCCACCTTGAGGCGCAGGAAGGCGGTGGTGACATTGCCAAACCGCAGAGTTTCGGTCTGATTGGTTCCGACTTGAAGTGTTGGAGTGAGGGCAAGCGATGTCCAGGAGATGAGATCATTGCTTCCTTCGAGAAGGTAACGAAGATCACGATGTTCACCCGCAGGGCGTGTGACCAGCGCATCAACGGCACCTGTGGTGGCATTGACTTCGAGGCGGAAGCGATTGTTACCGACCCCACTGTTTGCAGGTGTGCCGAGTGCGTATTCCATCAGATTGGTGAGACCATCGTCATCAGGATCGTCATTCGGATTGTTAAGACCGCTCAGACTGTTCTGTGACTGCCAAGCAGTAAAGGTGGCCGCAGTAGATGAGTTGGTGCTGCTTAGATCACGGCGCACGATCACCGAGGTCGGCTGACCAGCAGGTGGCGCAAAGGCGAAGTCGATGGTCATCATGCCTGAAGAGTCGGCAGCATCATCCATGAAGGCTTCAAAACCATTCTCACCCGTGCTGGCGGTCGGACTGGAGTTCACGGGCATGCTGCCATAAGCGAGATTGATGATGCCGGAGGAGACACCAGCAGAAGCCGGGGCCGTGCCGTCGATGCCATTTTCATCCACGCGATCATCTTTGGCGGTGTCGGCATTGGTGGTGTTCGCAACGTTGCCAGTGCCAGCAACGGAGACAAAACCATTGAGCGGTGCGCCAGTGGCAAACATGGCAGCAGGAATGTGGACGTAGTAAGCCGCTGCCGATTTGGCGTAGAGAAGATAGGTGCCATTCGCGGCGCTGACCGCCTCCGAGACCGGCGTGTCGGTGATCACCTGCGAAGATTGGTAGAGGCGGACGGTGACGTTCGGGATCGGCGGGTCAATGCCAGACTCGAAGGTGCCGTTGCCATTCACATCGCGGAAGATGAGATTGCCAACCATCATTGCTTTGGGTTTGAGGCCAAAGTCGAGAGTGAGATTGACGTTAGCGTCCTCAACATTGTCACTGATCATTTCATAGCCAGTTTCACGACCATCCGTGTCGGTAGGCTGAGTGCCGAGACTAAAGTTGTAGGCATTCGTGTAAGCGCCGGTGGTGGCAGGATTGGCCGTAGGCACCGCATCTTGATTGTTACCGTCATCATAGCCGTTGGTGGTCAAGACACTGGGTTCCAGGAAGGAGAGCATGCCAGAGGCACCGAATTGATCTGCCGGGATGCGCAGCTTGTACATATTCGGTGTCAATGCTGGCGGCACCCAGAGGATGTAAGCGCCATTGGCGTTCGTGGTCGTCACGCCGATGACGTTTTCTAAATTGTTGGAAGTATTGACGTGAACCACCTCAACGCTGACGCCCGCTATGCCTGCATCAACACCGGTCTGGAATTTGCCGTCGGCATTGATGTCGCGGAAGACGAGATTGCCGAGACCAATGCGAGTGGCGAAGCCGAAGTCGATGGTGAGATTCACGCGATTGTCGGTGGGGTCATCGCTGGAACCCTGGAAGCCACCTTCAAGCGCACCGATCGGAGCTGCATTGGCGGTGAGAGTGACTGGCGGTGCAGTCACGCCGACTTGCTCGGGATTTTGAACATCGACGCCGTCTTCTCCGAGATTATCATCACCCACACTGACTTGGTAACCTCGTAGTGAGACCTTACGGAACAGCGGACCGTTACCGAGTGCGGAGCCATTGATGCTGATGCTTTCCTTAAAGTTGTCTGCGGCCACGTGGGCGGTGTAAATGCCTGGGCTGAGATTATTGAAGATGTATCGTCCGTTCGCATCCGTGAAGGTGCTGCGAACGGCGCCTGATGAGCCGACATTACCAGAACCCGAATAGAGCAACATCCAGACGCCAGGCACGCCTTCTCCAGCATCCGCGACGCCGTTGTTGTTGGCGTCATTGAAGACGAGATTGCCGATGCTCATCAGATTCGGCAATACGCCACCCGTGAAGCCGAAATCGATTGTTAGATCCACATCACCATCATTGATGGAGTCCTGCGTGGCTTGGAATCCGGTTTCGGTCGTGGAATCCAGCGGCTCAGTGTCGTAGGCAAGTTCAAAGACAATCGAACTGACGCCGGTGGTGGCAGGCGAAGTGGCATCAAGACCATTTTCACTCGCGTCATCATCGGAACCGTCGTCATTGCCGTAACCGGTAACGGAAAGGCTGCCGGCCAGCAATGAACTGCCACCGAACTCGGATGCTGGGATGTGCATGAAGTATTCACCAGCCTCGTAAGCGTTGAGCAGGAAGGTGCCGTCAATACCTGTGATTACCTCATGCACCGGACTGTTGATGGCAGGATTGTCGCCGGACTTAAAGAGACGCACCTTGATTCCTGGAACACCAAAGTCGGCGCTGTCGTAGTGACCATTCGAGTTCAAATCACGGAACACGAGATTACCGACGCTCAAGGGCTTCGGTGAGAAGCCAAGATCGACGGTTAAATCGATATTGGCATCAGCATAGTCGTCGGTTTCGGAGAGATAGCCGGTCTCATTGGTCGCTGCCGTCGGTGCATTGGCAGGAAGGATGGTGAAGAGGGGTGTGCGAGCCCCATCGACGAGCACGGAACTTGTGGTGTAGCCATCCTGAGCGGCATCGTCATCACCAGCAGTGGTAGTGATGCTGCCGGAGCCTGCCGAGGCGGGCTTCGACGGCACTCGATTGGCCAAGGGCTGGCCATCGGTGAAATTGGCAACCGGCACACGCACATAGTAGCCGCCAGGAGCCACGTTGAAGTTATAGAGGCCACCGCCGTAGGTCGTCGTGGTGGTAACTGCCGTGGCAGCAGATGTTTGGTTTGACCATAGCTCAACGGTGACACCATCAATACCAGTCTCGGTGTTCGGATCGAAGATGCCATCGTTGTTGGCGTCATTGAAAACGAGGTTGCCAATGGAAACCTGCGGCACAAAGCCGAAGTCGATGGTCAGATTGACCGCCATGTCATTGAGATCGTCGCTGGAGCCGAGATGTCCGCCCTCCTGACTGCCAGTGGGCGAATTCGTGGTGCTGAGTTCAAACACCGCCGTCTGAACGCCATTGGATGATGGATTACCGTCATCAATGCCGTCTTCGCCGAGCTGATCATCTCCTGACTGCACTCCCATGGAGCTGGCGTGCTGGTAAAGCGGCATGCCGAAGTCGAACTGCGAAGCAGGAACGCGCACAAAGTAGCGGCTTGGCGTTAGATCGCTAAAGAGATAGGTGCCGTCGGTCGCGGAGGTAACTTGGGCAAACAACGAATAGGAAGGCACGGCTCCATTCATGCTCTCACGATAGAGTTCAAGGGCGACACCACCGACACCTTCACCCGCATCCGCACGACCATTGTAGTTTGCATCGATGAAGACCAGATTTCCGACTCCGACGGAGCGGAAGAAGCCGAAATCGATGGTGAGGTCCGTATTGTCATCGTTCACATCATCCGTGTAGGCGTTCCCGCCAAACTCGCCGAGCGAGTTGGTGGGTTCTTCATCGGGAGCCAAATGGAAGACCGTTGAAACAATGCCGGTTGCGGATGGGTCTGTTGCATCAGAGCCGTTTTCATCTTGGTTGTCATCGACACCGTTGTCACCGCCTACACCAGGAATCGAGCGCCAGCCAGAAAGCGGCTTGCCAGCAGCGAACTCTGACGGCGGGATGAAGACTTTGTAGTCGCCAGCGGCAAGATTGCTGAATAGGTAAGAACCGCCGTTGCTGGTGGTGATGGTCGAAATCGCACTGGCAGTGAGCGGATCGGCAGCGGCGGCAAACAACTTCACCTTCACGCCGTCGATGCCTTCTCCGGCATCATACGTGCCATTGCCGTTAAGATCGATGAATACGAGGTTTCCGACGCCAACACCATTCGGATTCGACGCCGCAAAACCAAAGTCGAGCGTGAGGTCATAGTTGTTATCGTCGAATGCATCGATGTCGTTAAAGGCACCGCCTTCACCGTTCGCATCCACCGGCTCCGCATTGACGGCGAGGGTGAACACACCACTGCGGATGCCGTTGAGGAACGGCGTAGGATCGTCGATCCCATTTTCGTTATTTGGGATGTTGTCATCCAGCACTGCGGTCACGCTGCTGGCTCCAGCGGCAGATTCCAGGCCATACAATGGACGTCCGGGTTCAAATTCAGATGGCGGGATGTTGAGGATATAGCTGCCAGCAGGAAGAGAATCGAAGAAGTATCTGCCGCCGTTGCCGGTGATGCGGGAGAAGATCGGAATACCGAAACCGGGTGTTTGATTGCCACGATAGAGTTCCACGGTCACGCCATCGACACCTTCACCCGCATCGGCAAAGCCATTTTCGTTGCTGTCGATGTAAACAAGGTTGCCGACGCCGACAGGGGTCTGGAAACCGAAATCGATGGTCAGATCGGTTGCGGCATCGACCTGATTGTCAGCAGTGTTCTCGAAGCCCGTTTCACCACTATCATCGGTTGGTGCATTGCCTGGGAAAAGACTGATGACGAGAGATGAGACACCATTGAGGGCCGGGTCGCCGTTGTTGATGCCGTCTTCACCGACATCATCATCCCCCACTAGTCCTTCGAGAATACTGATGCGCTGATACAGCGGTCCGTTGGACAAGAACTGCGATGCGGGAACATGCACTATGTAGTTGCCAGGACGCAGGAAATTAAAGCCGTAACGTCCAGCCGAATCACTGGTGGTGAAATCTAGCGGATTATCCACACCGGGGAACTGCGTATCGGCATAGAGTTCAAGGCGAACACCCGGCTGTCCTTCACCCGAATCATAGCGGCCGTTGGAGTTATTGTCGGCGAAGACCAGATTGCCAAGCGCCACAGGACGGAAGAGGCCGATGTCCACCGTGAGGTCAATATTGAGGTCATTGAGATCGGTGGAGGAGTCGAAACCCGTCTCCGTGCCATTATCTGAAGGCGCACTGTCACGCACAAGATTGATGATACCGCTGCTGATACCCGTGATCCAGGGTGTATCAGAGTCACGCGAGTCTTCGCCAGTGTCATCATCGCCGGTAGAGAAGCCGGGTAGGCTGAACAGGCCACGCAGGCTGCCACTCGCCTCAAACTGCGGAGCGGGTAGATGCAGGAAGTACTGTCCTTGCCAGAGATTGCTGAAGAGGAACAATCCACCGTTGGCGGTGACAGTGGTGGCAACGGGCTGGGTGACTCCAGGTGTGTCGCCCCAGCGATACAGTTCGATCACAGCTTCGTCGCGACCCTCATCGACGTCGAAGCGATTGTTACCATTGGCATCAACGAAGACCAAGTTACCGATTCCCATGATGCCGGGTTCGACGAAACCAAAGTCGATGGTCATGTCGCCATTGGCATCAACGGTGTAGTTATCCAATTCACCACCACGTGCGTGTTCTGCGCCCGTGGTGCCATTGCCGAGCGGTTCCGTTCCAGGTGTCAATGTGATGAGCGGACTGGAAACGAGAGTCTTGGGGCCGCCAGGCTGACGACCACTGTCATCACCGTCGATTTGATCATCCAAAATGGAGGAAATGGGGCTGCTGTAGCCACTACCCGCAAGCGGCAGGCCATCCACGAAATTGGAATCCGGAATCTGCACCTGATAAACGCCGGGAGCCTGGCCGGAGAAGTAATAGTGGCCGTTGGTATCCGTGTAAGTCCAGCCAATGCGCGATTCAGCTCCATCGGCAGAGTTGCCGTTCAGATCACGCCAGAGTTCGATTCGCACACCAGGAATGCCGGGTTCCGCTGCATCCTGAATGCCATCTGCGTCGAGATCGTTCCATACCACGGAACCGATGGCGACAGAGTCTGGTAGCGGTGCGAACGGGCGACCGATAGCTAGATCGCGTGGGCCAGCCCAAATTTCGCTGTTCGGCCCTGGCGGACGCGGAATCGGCACTTCGTTAATGCGCACCGAGCCATTCGGCGCACCGGCAACATCAACACAAAGCAGCGCACCACTGATGTAGGTGCCAGCGTTGACTGGCTTGCCCCAATGGTAACCAGAAATGTAGAGCTTGTTATCGGCTGGGTTGAACTCGACGTCGCGTGTGTCCACCTGGCCTTTGCCTGCACTGGAAATCGTGGCGATGAGCTGTGGCAGGCCAGGAGCCGCAGGTGTGGTGAGATTAACGCTGAATATTTCACCATCGCTACGGTTCACGCCGTACAGCGTGCTGCCTTGGATGTCCATGCCTGAGATCAGGGCGATTGGCTGGCCGCCTGGGACCATGTCCACCAACTGCGTGTCGGTCACAATCGTGTTCAGCAAGGCACCGGTGGTTGCATTGTAACGTCGGATTTCGCGAGTGTTACTGGTTTGAACCACGAGGTAGAGGTTGCCATCAGGTCCGAAATTGAGATCCTCAATGCCAGACTGAGTAATGAAGGTGAAAGGCGCAGTGCCAATCGGTGCACCTGGATTGCTACCTGCCGGACCTTGGAAGCGAACGACGCGGCCGCCATTTGCATCAGCCACGTAGAAGCTGCCGTCAGGGCCGATGGTGAACTGCGCGATCAAGCTGACGCTGGCAGTGGAGTTGTCGAGCACCGTGCCGAGATCTGTTCCCGCAGGGCTGATCTTGCGGATGTTGCTGGCTCCGTAATGCGCGACATACCAGTTACCATCTTGACCCAGTTCCATGGCATACGGCACATCGCCATAGTCAGCATTGCCCTGGCTAAGGCTGTTACCAAAGGCTGGAACGAGCGAACCGGTGTATAGACCTGTGCTGGCACTGAAGCTTTGGATGCTATCGGCCTGCGTAGCAGAAACATAGATACTTGGCGTCACATTCAGGAAGCCGAAGTCGATCGTGGTCTCTTCGTAGGTGCCACCGCCAGTGCCAGGTTCATCGGCAGCAGTCAGAGTCACGACAGGACTGTAAACCGCACCGCCATTGACCTGATGGCCGTTGTCATCGTTATCGACACCGTTATCGAGGAATACTGTGCTGCTGCTGGAGAGTGGCTGCGCAGCGAGTGGTGACGGAATGCGCACATAAATCTTCACCGGTGGAAGCGCGGTGAATAGATAAGAACCGCCATTGCTCGTGGTCGTGGTTTTCAAGAGCAAGTCGTCAGTGCCACCGATGCGGTTGTCTGCACCTGTCGTCCAGAGTTCCATGCTCACGCCGTCGATGCCGGGCTCGCCGTTTTCGCGGGTTCCATTGTCGTTGGTGTCCTGCCAGACCAGATTACCCACGCTCATGCCGCGGAAGATGCCGAAATCGACCGTGTAGTCGGTATCCGCATCACCATCATCTGCTGTCGGTTCACTACCCGTTGCTAGGCTGATGACTGGAGAAAAGACCGGGCTGCCAGCGCCGCCGGGCTGTGAGGCAGCGTTGTTGTCGTTATCGATGCCATTGTCGAGGTTCACTGGATTACCCCCAGGAATGTTCAATGCGGTAGGCATGAGAACGCGCATGAAGAATGTGCCGGGCTGCAGATTGTCGAAGTGATACTGACCCAAGGCTCCGGTGGTGGCGCTGCGCAGCATGAGATCGCTGTTTGGGCCAATGCCACCGATGGCTTGATCCGCACCCGGATCCCAGAGTTCCACCGTGACGTCCTTGATGCCGGGTTCGCCAATGTCACGCAGACCATTGAAGTTGGTATCCTCATAGACGACATCGCCGACGCTCAGTCCTTTCACCAACAGCGAGTAAGACTGCGTGGAGGAGCAACTGTAAGCATCCGTGACACGCACCGTGAAACTGGCGCTTCCATAAGCGGTAGGCGTGCCGGAAAGCAGACCCGCAGATGACATCGTGATGCCCGCTGGAGGTGAGCCAGCGATCAAACTCCATGTGTAAGGCCCGGTCCCACCACTGACACTGAGTTGACGGCTGTATGCCGTGCCGTAGTAGGCGTTCGTCAGTGTCGATGGTGTGATGCTGATGGAAGGGCAGTTCACCGCGAGGGTATAGAGGCTTGTCACGGCGCAGTTGAAGGCATCGCGTGCTTCAATTGTGAACGAAGCTGTCGTAGCCTGTGTGGGAGTGCCAGAAATGATGCCGCTGGAGCTTAGCGAGAGTCCTGAAGGCAGTGCACCGCTGAGCACGCTCCACACATAAGGCGCACTGCCACCCGTAGCGGTCAAAGGTGCGGAGTAAGCACTGCCTACGGTGCCGTTTGAGAGAGTGGCAGGCGTGATGACGAAGTTGGGGCAACGAATGGTGATGGTGTATGGCTGTGTTCCGGGTGCGTTGTTCGCATCCAGCGCCTGCACGGTGAAGGAGTAGGTGCCGGGAGCAGCCGTGGTGGTCCCAGAGATAACGCCCGAGGAAGAGATCGTGAGGCCGGTGGGCAGACTGCCGGTGAGCCTGCTGAAGGTGTAGGGTGAGGTGCCGCCCATGGCCGTGATTTGCTGGAAGTAGGGCACCAAGCGGGTGGCATCTGGCAACGTGGGAGGAAGAATCGTGATCGGGGGATAATCCACCGTGAAAGTGTACAGCTGGGTGGATGCGCAGTTATCCGCATCCGTTGCACGCACTGAGAAGGTACTGCTTCCAAGTCCGGTGGGTGTGCCACTCAAGACACCACCGCTCGAAAGCGTCAATCCTGTCGGCAACACACCTGAGGCAAGCGACCATGTGTAAGGTGCCGTGCCACCGCCAACGGACAACGTCCGGCTATAAGCCGCATACTGCACACCCGAAGGCAGTGGTACCGGACCAATCGACAGCGTCGGACAAGCAATGACGATTTGCATCGCTGTGGTGGCAGAGCAGTTCACGCCATCCGTCGCACGCACAGTGAAACTGTAAGTTGCTGGTATGGCTGATGGCGTGCCGGAGATCAAACCCGTGTTACTCAAAGACAATCCAGCAGGCAAGGCACCACCAGCCACACTCCATGTGTAAGGCGATGTGCCGCCGGTCGCCGTGAGCTGTTGATTCGGATAAACGGCCCCCTTCGTGCCATTCGGGAAGGTCGGTGCGGTGATACTGATCGAAGGGCAGTTCACCATGATAGAATAAACACCCGCCTGTGAGCAGCCATTCGTATCCGTAGCCGTGATCGTGATGTTGTACGTTCCGGGTGCGCTGGATGGAGTGCCACTGAGAATACCACCACTGCTCAAGATCATGCCTGTAGGCAGCGTGCCAGTGAAATTCCACGCATAGGGCGCTGAACCATTACTCGCGGTCAAAGTTTGTGGTGCATAGGCCGCATACTGCGTCGCGGCAGGCACTGACGTTGGTGTCAGTGCGAGTGTGGGACAGGTGATGGTCCAGCTGATCGAATTGTCGATGACGCAGCCGTTTGCATCGGTCGCACGGATGACAAAGGTGTAGCTACCCGGCGCACCGGTGACGGTGCCCGAAAGCAGCCCGCTGGCAGAAAGTGAAATACCGCCGGGGAAGGCACCCGATGGTCGGCTGTAGGTGTAAGGTGCTGTTCCACCGCTGGCGGTAAACTGCTGACTGAAGACCGAGTTTTGCGCCACCGAAGCCAGAGTGGTCGGGGACATCGTCAGCACCGGGCAAACAACGGCCAGCGTCATCGCCTGGGTGGCGGAGCAGTTAGAAGCATCCGTAACTTTCACGGTGAAGCTGTAAGTCGCAGGAGCAGCCGTGACAGAACCACTCAACACACCGCTGCTGGAGAGGGTCAATCCCGCAGGAAGTGCGCCGCTGGAAATGCTCCAAGTATAAGGCGAGTTACCACCGGCGGCGTTGAAGGTGGCGCTGTATGCCGTGCCCTTGATCGCATTCGTCAGTGTCGCGGGCGTGAGGGTGATGACAGGGCAAGAGCGCAGACCGAAGTCGATGGTGTTTTCTGTGCTCGTCACTCCGGTGCTGCCAGGTTCACCACCAGCGGTGAGTTGGAACACCATGCTGTTGATGAAGGAACCCGCACCGCCGGGCTGCGAACCGTTGTTATCATTGTTCACGCCATTGTCAGCACTGACCACGGCACTACTGACCAGTGAATAGGCGGCAGGAGGAGTCAGACGCACATAGTAATTGCCAGCCGTGTAGGTCTTGAAGCTGTAAGCACCACTGCTCAATGTCGAAGTCGTCTGCAGCGAGGTGTCAGCATTGGCTCCGCTGCCGCCGATGGCATTATCAGCGCCGGGGCTCATCAGTTCCGCCACCACACCGCTGAGGCCAGATTCAGTGGTATCCTTCAGGCCGTTGTTGTTTGAGTCATTCCATACCAAGTCACCCACCGTGATGCCGGTGAACAAACCAATGTCGATCGTGTTGTTACCATTTGTGCCATCGCCATCCACTCCCGAGGCGGGTTCTGCGCCCACGGCGAGATCAATTACTGGACTGAACACAAAGGTGCCTGGGCCGCCCGGCTGGCTGCCGTTATTGTCGTTGTCGATGTCATTGTCGAGCACCTGAAC
>Ga0114966_10001993_pt1 | contig 18423 bp, 13 predicted proteins | sample M_130207_XF_Meta_FD_87029 | JGI IMG/M metagenome (GOLD analysis project Ga0114966, IMG submission 87029) | Freshwater microbial communities from Lake Montjoie, Canada to study carbon cycling - M_130207_XF_MetaG | ecosystem: Environmental > Aquatic > Freshwater > Lake | place: Lake Montjoie...
GAAATCCTCCAATCTAGCCTCGGAATGGGACCAGAAGGGCCGAAATCACCTGAGAATCTAGTCGCGCCGCCTGCCTAGCACGCCTGTCAATAGGTTCTGAACGGAGTTTTGCAAGTCCCTCACCGACCATCGAAATTTATGGTTTCCCTTATTTCAACAACTTACAAATACACCGCCGGAAACGGGCACAACCCGTAGGGTAGACTCCAGTCAGAAATGCCCGCTGCGCCAATCCGGCTCGGCGGGCTTTTTCATTTCTAGCTCAGGAGATTCTACCCATGTCCACCGAATCGTTCGTTTTTCATCGCGAGGCCTTTCTCGATAAGTGCGTGGCCGACCATGAAGCAGGACTTGCCACCGAACAAGCCGAAGATCGCGCCATCCTCAATCGCATCAATGCGATGCGGTCCACCGGTCCGCGTACCCCCGGCGGCAAGGCGACTTCCAGCCAAAACCGTCTCGCGCACGGCCTCTGCGCCACCTCGCTAATCATTCGAGGAGAAAACCAGGAAGACTTCGAAGCGCTCCGTACTGAAATGCTGACCGCCTATCGTCCGGTTACCCCGGAAGAACAAATGCTCACCGACCAACTCACCGAATCCCTCTGGCCACTCAATCGAGCCCGGCGGATCGAAACGCACACCCACGATATCTTGATGCGTGAGACTGAAGAGATCCTGTCGACCGACGGCAGCGAGGTCAGTAAGAATCCGGACGTACTCATGGCCTCCTCCCTGTGGTCCGAACACAACGACGGCGTTCTCCGTCGGCTCAACCGTTACGTCACCACCATTGAACGGAGCTATCAACGAGCCCTCAAATCGCTGCATTTCGCCCAACAAAATCGCCGGACGTTGCCTCCGGCCCCCGTCGAGCGAACACTGGAGCCGATCGCCGAAGTAGCCGTCGCCGCCAGCGCCGGAAGCTCCGATCTTCCCCCCATTGGCTTCGAATCGAAATACCGCCCGAACCCGGCGGTCAACGTTCCCTTCGTCGACCGCTGCTGAGCTGGCTTCCTTTCGTAATTCCCGGCTGCCCCCGAACCGTTCGCTGATCTTTGACAACTGAATACTAAAAAGCCAATTTCAAGGCGAACTGCACCACTCGCGGATTTCCGGTCGTATTGCGAATTACGCCATAACTAGCCGCCGTAATACTCCCTCCGGGGTTCGCGAAGTTGGCGATGTTGAGCACGTTGAAGAACTCGTTACGCCATTCGAGGTTCACCCGTTCGGTCAACGTGAACTTCTTGTTGATCGACAGATCGGCGTTGCGCTGGATCGGGCCACGGAGAATGTTCCGACCTGTGTCGCCAAAGAAGTTGCCCGCGCGAACAAAGGCCGCCGTGTTGAAGTATCGATTCAACCGGTCCTGCGTCCGGCCCGATCCCTGCGCCGTGGTGATCGTCGCCCCCGGAGACCAACTCGCGCGGCTGTTCGCTGTCCCGTAAAGCGCGGCGCCGCTCGTGTCGAGAATGCTGATCGGTGTCCCGCTCTGCAGAATCGCCACCCCGGCCACCTGCCAGTCGCCGAAGATCTGCTTATTGAGCCGCCCGTAAGGCAGGTTGTAGCTGAAGTTCACCACCACACGATGGGTCCGATCGAAATCGGACAGACCACGGTTCAGCGAAAGCCGCGTCTGGTCCCCATCCAGTTGCGTGAAAGTGGCCCCGGTGCCGGATCCAGAATTGTTATCCAGCGACTTGGCCCAAGTGTAGGAAGCCAGCAGCCGCACGCCCTTCGAGAAACGACGCGTCACAGAGGTCTGCAGCGAGTTGTAGCTCGAATCGGTGGAGGTTTCGAGCCAAACCAGGCCGGTGGGCGAAAAGCCGACGTACGGTACTCGCAGCGAGGCGTTCGCCGACGTGTTCGTCGTTTGGCCGCCAATCGGGCTGGTGGCCGAAGCCAGGATCGGCTGGTTGATCAGCCGCTGCGTTGCCAGACGAGAGCCCTTGGTTCCCTGGTAACCAACTTCGACCATCGTCGACGACGTCGCTTGATACTGCGCATTCATACCCCATTGCTGTAGGTAGGGCGTCTTCAGCGTCGGGTCCACGGCGTTCAGGCCGATGGCTGGGCGGTCGGTCGTGTAAGGCGGGGCGGAAAGTTGCGGCGCCACCGGAAAGTCCGCGCGGGCCGGCAGCGTCGGGAAGGGATTCTGCATGGAATACGACGTATTGGCCGCGCCCTGAAGGTCGGTCCGGACATAGCCAGGCAGTGAGAGCGCTTCGAGCAGACCCAACTGGTTCGAGAGCCGGTCGTAGTAGATGCCGTACCCGCCGCGCAGCGCGATTTTTTCAGAAAGCTTGTACGCAAAGCCAAACCGCGGGGCAAAATTCCGATTGGGCTCGGAATCAAGCAGGGTATTCGCCACTTTCGGAATGCCGGGGATCGGCTTCTGCGTGGCGCTGGTCTGCACGAACCCGGCGCTTGTGAATCCGCCCACCGGCGGCGCCCGATATAGCCGCGTATCGAAGCTGCCGTTCCGCCCCTGCTTGTCGACCGCGTAACCCAGGTAGTCCCAACGCAGCCCCAGATTCAACGACAGGCGGGACGTGATTTTCCAGTCGTCCTGCACATAAAAAGCAAGGTCCGTGATGCGGTCCATGCGGTCGGTGACGCCACTGGCAACGCTGGACGTATTGATGTTGCTGAAGCCGGTGCCGTTCCCACCCTGCGTGATGGGCGTGCCCGGCAGACCGGTGAGGAGGTCTCCGAAACTCTGAATGGTCAGCGAGCCGCGGAAGCGGTTGTTGGAGTAGTAGTCATCCACGTACCTGCGCATCTCGACGCCCGTGCGGATCTGGTGCTTGCCGCGGACCCAGGACAAGGTGTCGACGAAGTGGTAGGTGTCCTGTGCCACGCCCTGGTCGGCGTTCACGCTATAGCCGAGGCTGAAGACGCCGGTGACCGTGATCTGTGGAATGTCCGGAAAGTCCTTCGCGTTGAAGCGCTGCATGCCGATCGCGCTGAGCGGAATCTTGTTCTCTTGCAGCACGGTGCCGAGCAGACGGCTGAAACCCATGCGGGCTTCGTTCACGATATTGGGCGTCAGGATGTGGGTGTCGGTCAAGCTCATGATCCGGCTCTTGAAATCCTGGGTGGTGCCAAAGCCCGGCACCGTTGCCGCAGGCAGCGGCTGAAACGCCGGCTGGCCCGAAATGATGGATTTGAATATCAGCCGGTTCTTGCTCGTCAGTTGATGGTCCACGTTTGAGATGTACTGGTTCTCTTCGTAGCGGGCGGGGATCGAGACGGCGTAGTTGACGCCTGCGACCGCCTGCTGGGGCGAGGGGATGACGAACTGGCCGTTATCGAGCTTCAGGTTCAAGAGCGCCAGCGAGACCGGATTGATGTTGGTTCCGTCCGCCGCAATGGTGGGGCCGCCGCGGGTGCCCCGGAGGCCGGTGAACGCTCGGCCCAGCGAAGCGCGGGATCGATCCAGCGGAATCAGCGGCAGGTTCAACGAGCTGGAACCGGAAAGGCCGTTGCGCTGCTGGGTCCCTTGGTAGGAGAAGAAGAAGAAGGTCTTGTTCTGGATCACCGGGCCGCCCAGGTTGCCCCCAAACTGGTTCTGCTTCAGCACCGGCCGAGCCTGGCCAGTCGAGTTAAAGAAGAAACTGTTCGCATTGAAGGCTTCGTTCCGCAAAAACTGGAACACGGTGCCGTGGAACTGCGGCGTGCCGGAGCGGGTGACCAGGACGACAGCGGCGCCGCCGCTGCGGCCGGACTGCGCGTCGTACAGGCCAGTCTGCACCTTGAACTCCTGAATCGCTTCGGGCGACGGAGCAACGAGACCATTGGAGGCGAAGGCGTTTTCGTTCGAGGTGTTGCTATGGATGTTAACCGAGTCAACGCCGTCGATGTAGACCGAGTTCGAACCGAGTCGGGCTCCGCCTGAAGAGATGTTCTGCGTACCACGCCCCAGCGCCCCGGCGTCGTTCAGCGGCCCGGAGGTGCCAGGCGACAGAGCGAGCAGTTGGGTGAAGTTGCGGGACGAGAGCGGAAGCTCCTTCATCGCGCTGCCATCGACGACCCGGCCGAGCGCCGCGGATTCGGTTTGCAGCAGCGGTGTGGAGGCCGAGACTTCAATCCTCTCCGTGACCCCGGCTGGGTTCAATACTAGATTCACCGCGATCCGCTCGGTAACGCCCAGAATGGCCCTCGCGGCACTGGTGGAGAACCCCGCCAGCGACGCCTCAATGCGGTACTCGCCCGGAGCGAGGAACGGGAACGAATACTGGCCGGAGGCCGAAGAAACGGCTTGCCGCTTCTCGTTCGTGTTGGTGCTGATGGCAGTGACCTGAGCGTTGGCAACGGCGGCGCCGCTTTGGTCGGAGATGGCACCGCTGATGGTGCCGGAGGTCTGGCCTAGCAGCGTTGCGGCCGCAGCCAGGAATACAAAGAAACGAGACATACGTGGTAGACCCTCTTTGGCTTCATGGTACGCCGAAAAATAACCAATTAGAACCGAAGTCGCATCCCGCCCCAAATGCCGCGTGGCGCACCGGGAGCGTAGAACGTCGCCTGGCGCGCCGGGAATACCCCTCCCACCGCCGGAAACGGACGCGCGATGAAGTTGCCTTCCGCGGTAAATCCGGTGGGACCGAGTTGAGCGCCGGAGTAGTATTGGCGGTCAAACAGGTTGTTGATCTGGCCGAATAGCTCCACCCGCCGGTGAAGTTCATACCGGCCACCCAGGTTGGCCACCGCGTAGCCGGGGCTGGAGCCGGGGCCGATGAACAGTCGACCGTCCGGCTGATGCTGGCTGTTCTCATTGCCCCGCGCGATGGCGCCCGAAATGCCGACCACTCCAACGTTAACGACGAACTTCGATGTGAACTGAATATCCGCGTACGCCTTCGTCATATGGTGCGGCACCAACGGAATCCGCTGTCCGGAGACGATGGCAATCCGTCCTTCCCGGTTCGAACTATTGGCCTGACCGTTCACGATTTCGGGGCTGCGAAAGGTAGCGTCGAGGAATGTATAGTTGGCACCCATCGTCACGCGGCGGACGCGGGTGCTGACCCCGGCTTCAATGCCTTGCCGCAGCGTTTGGCCGAAATTCCTGAAGTAGCCGAAGCCGGTCTGCGGCGAGGCAACAAACAGCAGATCGTTGCGGTTATCGGCCCGGAACCAGCCGAGGTTCCAGCGAATCTTGCTCTCGCCCGTGCTGCGGACCCCGCCTTCGACGGTGCGGGTGACCACCTGCTGTAGCGGCGGATCGCCGGCTAGGGCGTTCGGCAACCGGCAGGGCGAGGCGGGGTCGGCGCAGCCGAGCTCAATGGCGGTCGGCGCCCGGCTACCTTCGCTGTAGCTGGCGTAAAGGCCCCGGTAGGTCAAGCCGACGCTGGGGTTGAAGCGGCTGAAGACATGGGAGCCGGTGAGCGACCCAGTGCCGGCCTGGGGCTGGATGCGATCGAGATTATCGATGGTGGTGCGGTTGAAACGGCCGGAGGCCGTCAGGGTGACGGCGCGGCCGAGACGAATCGTGTCGACAGCGAAAAGGCTGGCGGTATGGATCCGGCTGGCGAGGTTGACGCGGTTGTCGAAGGGTTCGCCGTCGACATCGCCGCCGGTGACGCCATCGGCGAAAGCACCCAAGGGGGTAATGCCGCGGTCCGGGTTCAGATAGCCGAGTTCGGTGGACTGTTGGAAGTTGACGCTGTTGCCGTCGTAGGCGGCCCCCGCCGTAACTTGATGGCGCTGGGACGTCCAGGAGAGTTGGCCGGACACGCCGTAGTTGCGTTGCTGGGCCATACTGCGGTTCAGCAGGCCGTTGCATTTCTCGCCGGGCTCATCGCGGAGCAGGACGTTGGCGATGCAGCGCCATTTCGGAAACGGCGTATTGGCGGCGTTTTCCCCGGCGGTGGGAAAGCCCGTGTAGCCAGCGGCCGTCAACGCCGCGCGCTCCGCCGCGTTCGGTTGGTAGACCGACTGGTCGAACGAATCTTCGTTGCTATCGCCATTTAAGGTGCCCGTGCGGATGTAGCGGAAATAGCCGTTGCCGGAGAACGTCAGGCTGGGGGCCAGCGCATGCTGCACGCCGAGATTCACGAACGGCGACCGGTGGGCGGTGACGTCGGGCTTGGTGTAGACGCTGCGGTAGTCGCGAAGGAGGAATCGCTGCTCCTGCAGACCGTTGCCCAGCAGTGCATTGTTGGCATATGCCACGCTGAGTCCGACCGAAGTCCGCTGCCCCTGCCAACCGAGCTTCGTGAAGAGCTGCCGGACGTTGGAGGGCGAAGTCTCGCGCCAGCCGTCTTCAAAGAAGAGGTTGCCGGCGGTGTACCAATGAAAGCCGCGCGGAACAGAGCCGCCGTGCTCGAACTCGGTGACTTTTCGCCCGAAGCTGCCGCCGTTCAGGGTCAGCGTGGAGCCGGGGTGGCTGCGCCCGTCCTTCGAGCGAAGCGAGAGCGCCCCGCCGAGCGTGTTCAACCCAAAGACCGGATTCGACCCGGGGATTAGCGCCATTTCGGCGGTGGCGAGGCGCGGGATGAGGTCCCAACTGACGACGTCGCCGAAGGGCTGATTCAGCCGGACGCCGTCCATAAAGATGGAGACGCCTTGCGGAGTGCCGAGGAGGGGCGACGCGGTGTAGCCGCGATAGTTGAGATCGGGCTGCAGAGGGTTGCCCTGTATCTCGTTCAGGTAGACGCCGCCGAGTCGACGGTTGGCGAAAGCGGGGAGATCGAGGGCACCGGAGGCGGTGAAATCGCGGTCGGTTGCCGTTTGCAGCGGGGCGGGGATGTTGTCGCGGGAGCGATCAAGGCCGGGAAGGGGCGTCGGGCTGACCACGTCGACGGAATAGGAGGAAGCCCCGACGGTCATGGTGACGGTCTTCGACAGGGGGCCGGAAAGGTCCAACACTTGCACTTGGCGGGCGAAGCCGGGGTGAGCCAGCGATAGGCGATAGCGGCCGACAAGGAGGTCGAGGCTGGCTTGGCCTTTCGCATCCGTGCGGACACGGGTGGAGACGCTGGAGGCCAGGTTGTCAATATGGCCGGAGACGGCCATGGGGGCGCCGGAAGGGTCCGTGACGGTAATCGTCAGGACCGTGGCGAAGAGCGAAAGAAAGGTCACGCAGCTATATTCCTGCGGGGCGGGAGTTGTTCAGAGTATTTTGGAGAGGTGTCGAATGTAGCCGTTTGGCCGGAGCAAACTTGGCCGCTTGCGAAGATGTACGGGCAGTGGCGCGCGCCGCTGTTACGGTATCTCGCCGCGATGGGCTTGACGAGGGCGGACAGCGAGGACGTGGCGCAGGAGGTGTTCCTGGCGCTGGGGCACCATTTGCAGCGGGATGCGTCGCAGGAGAATCTGCGCGGTTGGGTGTTTCGAGTGGGGCATAATCTGGCGTTGAAGCGGCGGATGCAGTTGGGGCGGGTGGCGGAGAGCATCGAGGTTTGCGACCCGGGCCCGAGCCCGGAAGAGTTGGCGGTATTGAAGCGGCGGCAGGAGCGGTTACAAGCGGTTGTCGCCGCGCTGCCGGAACGGGATAGGTGCTGCCTGGTGCTGCGGGCGGAGGGGTTGCGGTACCGGGAGATCGCCGGGGTATTGGAAATGTCGCTGGGGACGGTCGCATCCTCGCTGGCCCGATCGTTGGGGAAACTAGCCGAGGTAGAGGGACGATGAGACACCTCGACGACACGGAGTTGATGGCGGTGATGGACGGCGAAGCCGGGGCCGAGCATTTGCAGGAGTGCTCCGCTTGTCGGGCTCGGTATCAGGTGCTGGAGCGGGCGATGGGAGAGTTCACGGCGATGCATCGGGGCAGCCGGATTCCCAAGTGGAAGTACGCGGCAGCGGCCGCGATGGTCGTGGTGGGCGTGGGGCTATGGTGGAGCCAAAAGCGGGCCGACCTGCCGAATGCGGCCTTTACCCCGGGCGCGACCCGGCCGATGACCCAGCAGCAGGTTTGCGTCGCGCTGGCCCAGGATGACGACCGGACCGCGCCGCGAGAAATGGCCGCGGTGGTCTTCGCCCGCTACGGGATCAAGGATCCCAAGCCAAGGGCGTATGAAGTGGACTACCTGATCACCCCGGCGCTCGGCGGGGCGGAGGACGTTCGGAATTTGTGGCCGCAGCCCTACGCCGGTAGCGTCTGGAATGCCCGCGTCAAGGACGCCTTGGAGGACTATCTGCGCACGATGGTCTGCAACGGGCGATTGGAACTGGCGACGGCGCAGGAAGAGATCGCCGGAGATTGGATCAGCGCCTATCAGAAGTACTTCCGCACCGAGGCCCCCCTGCCGCCGCACGCGCAATTCGTGAAGGACAGGGCGTGGGAGTAACATTAGCGATATAGTTTAGGCATGCTCCGAGTTGTAGTTTTTTTCCCGGCCCTGTTACTAGCCCAGCAGCCAGTGATTAATCAGTACTGTGTCGGCTGTCATAACGGCACTTCCAAGGCGGCAGGTTTAGCATTGGATACGGCCAAAGCGGACGACACGGCGACTTGGGAAAAGGTGCTCCGGCGGGTGCGGGGCCGGACGATGCCGCCGGTCGGGTTGCCTCGGCCGAAAGAAGCCGACTACCAGAACTTGGTCGCAACTTTGGAGACAAAACTCGATGCCGGCAAGCTAGACCCGGGGCGTACCGATACGTTCCGCCGGTTGAACCGGACAGAGTACCAGAACGCGATTCGAGACCTGCTGGCCGTCGATGTCGACGTCACGGGGTTGCTCCCGAGCGATGACGCCAGCCATGGTTTTGATAACGTCACCGTCGGCAACCTGTCGCCGACGTTGCTTGAACGCTACCTAGGAGCCGCCCGCAAAATCAGCCGCCTGGCTATCGGTATCCCCCCGAAACAGGTTGGCGGAGATACCGTGATGCTGCCGCCGGACCTCACGCAGGAAGAGCACTTCGAAGACCTGCCGCTGGGTACCCGCGGCGGCACTGTCGTCAAGTACACCTTCCCGCTCGACGCCGAATACGAGATTCAGCTTCGCCTCCAGCGCGATCGAAACGAGCATGTCGAAGGTATCCGTGGCACCCACATCGTCGAACTGATGCTCGACGGCGAGCGCATCCAGGCCTTCACCGCCAAGCCTCCCGGACAAGGCCAAGACCATTCCGTCGTCGATCGCGAGTTCAACATCCGCCTCCGTGTCAGCGCCGGGCCACACGTCATCGCGGCCGCCTTCCCGAAGCAAAGCTCCACTCTGCTCGAAACCGAACGCCAGCCCTACCAAGCCCATTTCAATATGGACCGCCATCCCCGCATCACACCCGCCGTCTTCTCGGTCACCGTCAACGGACCCTACGCCGTGAAGGGCCCCGGCGATACGCCGAGCCGACGGGCGATTTTTGTTTGCAAGACCGAAGACGAAGCTTGCGCCACGAAGATCCTTTCCAACCTGGCGCGGCGAGCCTATCGTCGGCCCGCCACCGAGACTGATCTGAGAGTGCCGCTGAAGTTCTATCGCGAAGCACGCAAGACCGAAGGGTTCGAAGCGGGCATTGAAATGGGCCTGCGCGCGGTGCTTGTGAGCCCGGAGTTTTTGTTTCGAGTCGAGCAGGACCCCACGGGCGTAGCGCCGAAGGCGGTCTATCGGATCAGCAACCTGGAACTGGCGTCGCGGCTCTCATTCTTCCTCTGGAGCAGCATTCCGGATGAGGAGTTGCTGGCTGCAGCCGTTCGCGGAGAACTGCATCAACCGACCGTGCTGCAGAAGCAGGTGAAGCGGATGCTGGCCGACGGGCGGTCTAAAATGCTCGTCACCAACTTCGCCGACCAGTGGCTCTACCTGCGGAATCTGGCATCGATCACGCCGGACATGCGCGCATTCCCGGACTTCGACGACAACCTCCGCCAAGCCTTCCGCAAGGAAACCCACCTGTTCTTTGAAAGCGTGATGCGGGAAGACCGTAGCGTCCTCGACCTGCTCCGCGCCGATTACAGCTTTCTGAACGAGCGCCTCGCCAAGCACTACGGCGTACCGAACGTCTACGGCAGCCGCTTCCGGAAAGTGACCTTTGGCCCGGAGACCATGCGCGGGGGTCTGCTGCGGCAGGGCAGTATTTTAACCGTCACTTCCTACGCCACGCGGACCTCGCCCGTCATCCGCGGCAAGTGGATCCTCGACAATATTCTAGGCGTTCCGCCCCCGCCCCCACCGCCGAATGTGCCGGCGCTAGAAGAAGCCAAGGCCGCCATGAAGAAGATGACCATGCGCGAGCGCCTCAGCGAACACCGCAAGAACCCAGCGTGTTCCGGCTGCCACAAACTCATGGACCCCGTCGGCTTCTCGCTCGAGAATTTCGACGCTGTGGGCCGCTGGCGCCAGGCCGAAGACGGCACGCCGGTCGACGTCAGCGGTGGCCTGCCGGACGGCGCCAACTTCAGCGGCGTCGCGGGGCTCGAAAAGGCCCTACTGACGCGGCCTGAACTTTTTGCTACAACCTTTATAGAGAAGCTACTGACCTACTCGCTCGGCCGGGGCGTCGAATTCACCGACGCCCCGGCAGTGCGGCAGATCGTGCGGCAAGCCCAGAAGTCCGATTTCCGGTTCTCCTCGTTCATTCAAGGGATTGCCGGCAGCCCGTCGTTTCAGTTGAGGAGAGCCCAATGATCATCACGAAGAAAGCCCTACCGCGGCGAGCACTGTTGCGCGGGATGGGAGCGTCGCTGGCGCTACCCTTGCTCGATGCCATGCTGCCGTCGATGACGGCGCTCGCCGCGTCCCCGGCGAAGCCGGTCCGGCGCTTGGGCTATGTCTACATCCCGATGGGCGCGCACATCAAGGACTGGACGCCGCCCGGCAGCGACCTCCGCCAACTGTCGCCGATCTTGAAGAGTCTGGCCCCGGTGATCGACCACTGCAGCGTGTTGAGTAACATGGAGCTGCGGAACGCCTATCCCGGCACCCATGCCACCTCCAACGCCGCCTTCTTGAGCGCCGCGACCGCCAAGTGGACCGAGAGCACCGACTACCATCTCGCCACCACCGCCGACCAAGTGGCCGCCCAGCAGATCGGCCAAGGCACCCGCCTGCCCTCGCTCGAACTTTCGATGGATTTGCTGACCACCGTCGGCCAGTGCGACAACGGCTACGCCTGCGTCTACCAGAATAATCTTTCGTGGTCCACCCCGACGACGCCCCTGCCGGCCGAAGCCCATCCGCGGATCGCTTTTGAACGGCTGTTCGGCGACGGCGGCTCCGCCAAGGATCGCCAGTCCGAACTGCGGAAAGACGCCAGCCTGCTCGACTGGATGAGCTCCGATATCGCGCGTCTCCAGCGGAAGCTCGGGCCGGGCGATCGGAACAAGATGGCGGAGTATTTGGACACCGTCCGCGAAGTGGAGCGCCGGATTCAGAAGGCCGAAAAGGCGACCGCCGAATCGAAGTTACCGGATCTGGATCGCCCCGTGGGCGTGCCGGCTTCCTACGGCGACCACGCGAAGCTGATGTTCGACCTACAGGTGCTCGCTCTGCAGGGCGACGTCACCCGCGTCATCACCTTCCAGCTGGCCCGCGAAACCAGCACCCGAACCTATCCCGAAATCGGCGTCTCCGATCCCCATCATCCGTTGACCCACAACAGCGGTGACCCGGAGAAGTTGTCCCGCGTCGCCAAGATCAACGCCTATCACGTCTCCCTGTTTGCCTATTTCCTGGAGCGCCTGAAAGCCACCCCGGACGGCGACGGTACGCTGCTCGACCATTCGATCTATCTATACGGCAGCGGCATGGGCAACCCCGATAAACACGACCACGTGAACCTGCCGATCCTCGTCGCTGGCGGCTTGGCCGGTACGAAGGCGGGCGGGCGACACATCCGTTACGACAAGCCGACACCGCTGGCGAATCTTCATTTGACACTGCTCGACCGCGTGGGCGCGCGCCTGGATTCGTTCGCCGATAGCAACGGAAAGATTCCCGAGTTGACGATCTGACAATGCGACGCTGGGCGATTGGATTTGTAATGGCGGGCGGCCTGCTGGCTGCCGACGGAACGACGGCTCTGCATCGGGCGGCACACCGGGACGACATGGCGGCCGTGGAGCAATTGTTGCGTTCGGGCGAAGACGTGAAGGCCGCCAACCGCTACGGCGTAACCGCGCTTGCGCTGGCGTGTACGAACGGCAACGGAAAGATGGTGGCCCGGCTGCTCGAAGCCGGGGCCGACCCGAATGCCGAGCTGCCCGGCGGTGAGACGGCGCTGATGACAGCCGCGCGGACCGGCAGCGTCGAAGCCGTTCGGGCGCTGCTCGCTAAGGGCGCCAACGCGAAAGGGAAGGAAAAGAAGCAGGGGCAGACGGCGTTGCACTGGGCTGCGGCCGAAGGCAACGTCGGCGTGATCGAAGAGCTGGTGAAGGCCGGGGCCGCGGTCGGCGAACGGCTCGACTCGGGCTACACCCCGCTGCTGTTCGCGGTGCGGGAAGGTCACATTGGGGCGGTGAAGGCGCTGTTGAAGGCCGGGGCGGACGTGAACGATACCACCCCCACCGGAGGTCGGCGGGCGGCACCGGCGCGGTCGCCGCGGGCAGGTACTTCGGCGCTGATTCTGGCCACTGTGAACGCTCATTACGAACTCGCGGCGTTGTTGCTCGACGCCGGGGCCAACCCGAACGCGGACGGGCCGGGATACTCGGCGCTGCACGTGGTGACGTGGGTGAGGAAACCGGGCGGCGGGGACAACGATCCATCACCAGATGGGTCCGGCAACATGACCAGCTTGGAGTTTGTGCGGAAGTTGGTGGCCAAGGGCGCGAATGTGAACGCGCGGATGACGAAGAAGATCAGCGTTGGCTTGACCGGGCTGAACACCGCCGGAGGTACGACGTTCTTCCTGGCGGCGCGAACCGCCGACGCCGAACTGATGCGCGAGTTGGCCAAGATGGGTGCCGATCCGAAATTGCCAAATGAGAACGGTTCGACGCCCTTGATGGCGGCCGCCGGCTTAGGGACGCGCTCCCCTGGCGAGGATGCCGGAACCGAGGCCGAAGTCATGCAGGCGCTCGAAGTGGCGCTGGAGTTAGGCAACGATATCGATGCCGTCGACCAGAACGGCGAGACGGCAATGCACGGCGCAGCGTATAAGAACCTGCCCGGCGCTGTTTTGCTGCTGGCCCAGCGCGGGGCCAAACGCGAAGTATGGGACCGGAAGAACAAGTTCGGCTGGACCCCGATGCGGATCGCCGAAGGCTATCGGTTCGGGAACTACAAGCCGTCGGATGTGACCATGGCGGCGTTTCGGAAGGTAATGGCGGAAGCGAACCGTTAAACTGTTCGGATGGACCTAGAGTTAAGCGGACATGTAGCCGTCGTGACCGGCGGCGCGAGCGGTATTGGACGGGCCTGCGTAGAGGCGTTCGAGCGCGAGGGTTGCCGGGTGGCGGTTTGGGATAAGAACGGGCCGGGGAAGGTGGACGTGAGTTCGGCCGAGTCCGTCGCCGACGCGCTGCGGGAGACCGAGAGTCGATTGGGGCCGGTGCGACATTTGGTCCATGCGGCGGCGATGGGTTCAGGAAAATTTGGATTTCCGTTTTTGAATTTGGCGGCCGGGGATTGGGGACGAGTCCTCGAAGTGAACATCATGGGAATGCTGCACGTGGCCCAAGCGTTGGCCCCCGGCATGATGGAGCGGCGAATGGGCTCGATGGTCTTCATCGGGTCGGTGGCCGGGCAGATCGGGTCACAGACGGACCCGCCGTATTCGGCGAGCAAGGCGGCTAACATCAACTTTGCGCAATGTCTCGCCAAGGACTTGGCGAGTCACGGGGTGCGGGTGAACACGGTGAATCCCGGGATGGTGAAAACGCCGCTGAACCAGGCAGTTTGGCAGGCATGGTACGAGCGACAGCCGGATGGGCTGCGTCGAAGCTACGAGGAATGGGCGGCGGAAAAGATCAAGGCTGTAGCGCCGTTAGCCCGATGGCAGGAACCGGCAGAGATCGCCGACATGGTGGCCTTCTTGTCGTCGTCGCGGGCTTCGGCCGTCACGGGGCAGACAATCAACGTAGATGGCGGCCAAGTGATGCACTGGTAAGGATCCAGCGTAACTAAAAGTCTGGAGCCACCCGCCAGGATCGAACTGGCGACCTTCTGATTACGAATCAGACGCTCTACCAACTGAGCTAGGGTGGCACCCAAAGGGACACAATTTCTAGTATACACGGCCTCCCATGCTAGAGTGAAATTCGGTCGCATGCAGAAGCCTTGCCTCGTTATTATTGGGTCCGGCGGTCACGCCAAAGTCATAGTCGAGATCTTCGAAGAGACAGCGGCATTCGACATCGTCGGCTATACCTCGCTCTCCTCCACCGAACCCCTGTTCCACTACCCCTACCTCGGCGGCGATGACGCATTGCCGTCCATCCTCGCCAGTGGCGTCACCCACGCGTTTCCCGCCATCGGCAGTAACCGCATCCGGCAGCGCATGCTAGTCCAACTCCAAATACTGGGGTTCTCGCTACCCAACGCCATCAGCCGCCATGCCATCGTCTCTCCCCGCGCCACTCTCGGCTCCGCCATTGCCATCATGCCGGGCGCGATTGTGAACGTTGGCTCCGCCATCGGCGATGGAGCCATCCTCAACACTGCCTCCTCAGTCGACCACGATGGACGCATCGGAGCCTGCGCTCACATTGCGCCCGGCGCTCACTTGGCGGGCAACGTCACGGTGGGTGAAGGAGCGTTTTTCGCCGCCGGATCCTGCGCGATACCGGGCATGAATATCGGCTCCTGGGCCACCGTCGGTGCCGGCGGAGTCGTCATTCGACCGATCGAACCAAACTCGGTGATGATTGGCGTGCCGGCCACCCGGAGGCTGCGCTGAAGATCATCGTGGCCAGCACCGTCGTGCCCTTCCTGTGCGGCGGCTACACCGTCATCGTCGATTCCCTTGCCGATCAACTCGCCCGCGCCGGTCATGAAGTTGAGGTCTTGAAGTTTCCCTTTTCGTCCCACCACGACGAACTGCTCGAACAGATGACGGCGCTGCGCCTGCTCGATCTCACCGAACACGGCGACCGCCTCATCACCATTCGCTTCCCGAGCTACCTGCTCCGCCATCCGAAGAAAGTCGTCTGGTTCATTCACCATCACCGCGGCGCCTACGACCTTTGGGGAACTCGCTACCAGGACATTCCGCTGACCCCGGAAGGCATCCGCATTCGCGATTCCATCATCAACGCCGACCGCCTTGGGCTATCGGAATGCCATCGCATTTTCAGCAATTCGAAGGTCGTCGCCAAACGCCTGAAACAGTACAACTCGATCGACGCCGAGGTCCTCTATCCGCCGCTGCCCCAAGCGGCGAACTACCATTGCGCGGGCTATGGCGACACCGTTCTTTATCTCAATCGCCTCGTTCATCACAAGCGCCAGTGGCTCGCCATTGAAGCGATGCGGCACGTGCGCACCGACGTCAAACTCCTCATCGTCGGAAAGGCTGACCCGGACGCCACCGCTTACGTCGACGAACTCCATGCGCTCGTGCACCGCCATAAACTGAAAGATCGGGTCACCATCTTCGACGACTGGATCGACGAAAATCGCAAGTGCACGCTCTTCGCCGAGTGCCTGGCCGCCGCCTACTTCCCGGTCGAGGAGGACTCCTACGGCTACCCCAGCCTCGAGGCCCACCAGTCCGGTAAGGCTGTGCTCACTACTGCCGACTCCGGCGGCACGCTCGAGTTGATCATCGACGGGCGCAACGGTCTCATCGCTTCTCCAGAGCCCATCGCCATCGCCGCCGCTCTCGACGAGCTTTACACCAATCGCGCCCGCACCCAAGCTATGGGCGAAGCCGGGGTCGCGCGGATGCGCGAACTCGGCATCTCCTGGGACCACGTGCTCGACCGGATGCTGTCATGAAGATCCTCGTCGCCAACAACTGCGTCCCGTTTGTGCGCGGCGGGGCCGAACATCTCGCCGACGCCCTGACGCAAAAGTTGATCGAGTTTGGCCACGAAGCCATGCTCGTTCGCATCCCCTTCCGCTGGGAGCCGCCCACCAAGATTCTGGACAGCATGTTGGCCTGCCGACTGATGCGCCTGCAGAACGTCGACCGGGTGATCGCCTTCAAATTCCCGGCTTACTACCTCCCCCACGACAACAAATTTCTCTGGCTCGTCCACCAGTTTCGGCAGGTCTACGATCTCTGGGGAACTCCCTATCAGGGGATGGAGGAGACCACCGAGAATCTCTCCGTCCGCCGCAGCATCATTGAGGCGGATAACACTTATCTACGCGAGGCTCGCCGGATCTACACCAACTCCGCCACCACCTCGGACCGGCTCCGGCGATTCAACCAGATCCCGTCGGAGGTCCTCTATCCGCCCCTGCTCGAAACCAGCCACTTCCGTTTCGGCGAGCCCGGAGGCTACATCTTCTGCGCCGGCCGCATCACCACGTCCAAACGTCAGCATCTCCTCGTGGAGGCCATGAGGCACGTGCGGACCGAGGTTCGACTCGTGGTCGCCGGAAAGTCGGAAGCCGAAGGCGACGCCCAACAGATCGAACAGCTCATCCGGAAGTTCAACCTCTCAAGCCGCGTAACGGTCATCGACCGCTTCATCTCCGAAGAAGAGAAAGCCACCTTCTTCGCCGACTCACTCGGTGCCGCCTACATTCCCTTCGATGAAGACTCCTACGGCTATGTCACGATGGAGGCGTTTTATTCGGGCAAAGCTGTGATTACGACCTCCGATTCCGGTGGGATTCTGCAAATTGTGCGCCACAGCGAAACCGGCTATGTCGCTGAGCCCACCGCCCAAAGCTTAGCCGAAGCGATGGATCGGCTCTATGAAGACCGCGCCGCCGCGCGCACTTGGGGCCGGGCGGGATACGATCTCATTCAAAACATGGGCCTGACGTGGGAACATGTGATAGCGACTCTGACTGCGGAATAAGCGTTTTTAATGAAAAGTCCGTTCTCGCCATTCAGTATCCAGCTCCAAGGGGTAACGAAGTCGTTCCCGTTGCAGACCAGCGGATGGCTCAGTCGCTTGCGGCCCGACCGCTTCACCGCTCTGGCCAACATCACTTTGTCGGTTCGGCACGGTGAGTCGGTCGCCATCCTCGGCCGCAACGGAGCGGGCAAAAGTACGCTGCTCAATCTCATTTCGGGCGTGGCGCCCCCGACCACCGGAACCGTCCGTATCGAAGGCCACCTGACGGCCTTACTTGAACTCGGCACGGGCTTCCATCCCGATCTCACGGGTCGAGAAAACGTTTTTCTCAACGCCTCGCTCAATGGACTTTCACGCATCGAGACGACCCGCCGCTTCGGCTCGATCGTTGCGTTTTCCGAGTTGGAAGAGTTTATCAACGCTCCGTTACGGACCTATTCGAGTGGCATGTGGCTCCGGCTGGCTTTCGGGATCGCCGTCCACGCCGACCCCGAAATCGTGCTGATTGACGAGATTCTTGCCGTCGGCGACGATCGCTTCCAGCAGAAATGTTTCGACCGAATGAAAGAGTATCGCTCGCAGGGCAAGACGATTCTCTGCGCTTCGCATGTGCACAGTATCGTCGCCAGCCTCTGCGATCGCGCCATCTGACTTGAACAGGGCCGGATCGTGCGGGATGGGGCGTTGGCGGAAGTCTGCGCCGAATATGAGCACTCGCTGCGAAGTGCCGAAGCTCCGCGTTAGACTGGTTTTTTGGATTTCAACGCAGCGGTAATCAAGCGTCGCCTCGTGGAGAAGCTCGGACCAACGGAGAATGTGCCCGCCAGCCCTGCCGCGCCTGCTTCCACCACGGTCGATTTGGCACCCCTGCTCGCCATCGCCGACGACGCCAGCTTCGTGCGCGAAAGCTATTTGCGCATCTTCGGCCGGGAGTGTGACGTCGGGGGCTTCGTTCACTACCGCGAGCTGCTGCGGAACCATTTTTCGCGCCGCGTCATGATTCTTCAGCTGGTCGAATCGGCCGAGGCTAAGGGCGGCGGTCGGCGGTACGTCGGCCTTTGGGACCGTAGCCAGGAGGGCCGGCTCGTACCCGGCGCCCGTTGGCTGTCGGCCCTGAAACTGTCGGTGTGGAATCGGTCTCGGCGGTTGTTTGAATTTTTCCTGCGCGCGAGCCGCGTCGAGTCCATCGAAGGCAAGCTCGACTACGTGATGCGGGAAAGTGCGATTCAGGGCGAGCGCAACATCAGCAAACTCGACCATACTCTGTTTGCCATCTCGGACAAAGTCGATCGGTACGTCGCTGATCTGATCATCCGGCACGCCGACCTGACGGAGCTCGTCCGAGAGAACGGGGTACAGCAGGCGAGCCAGGCGCATACCAGTTTCCTGCGGCAGGGCGCAATGGCCGAAGAAGGCCGCCAGCACCGCGCCGCCGTGCTCGAAGCGATCGCCGGGGAGGGTAGCCAACAGCGGGCCGCGGTGGACGCACTCGCCGCAGAGGGCCGTGAACATCGCGCCTTCGTGCTTGAAGCAATCGCCGATGAGGGCCGTGAACACCGC
>Ga0114966_10001994_pt1 | contig 18423 bp, 16 predicted proteins | sample M_130207_XF_Meta_FD_87029 | JGI IMG/M metagenome (GOLD analysis project Ga0114966, IMG submission 87029) | Freshwater microbial communities from Lake Montjoie, Canada to study carbon cycling - M_130207_XF_MetaG | ecosystem: Environmental > Aquatic > Freshwater > Lake | place: Lake Montjoie...
AACAATGCTAACAACAATGCTAACAACAATGCTAACAACAATGCTAACAACAATGCTAACAACAATGCTAACAACAATGCTAATGCTAACGATAATAACAATGCTAGTATTAATAATGTTAAAACTATAAATAAACCTGTATTAATTAAAAAACATGAAATTACTGAAGAAGAAGTTAATGAATACAATATAAACAAGACAAATTTCGATTTTAAAATATTTAATAAAAGATATAATCTTAATTTAGAAGAAACAGAAAGTATAAACTTGTACAACTCGAGATTTTATGAATTTCCATTAGATGAATTATATTATAAATTAGTTTATAATATTCCAAATGATTTTAAAGAACACCATATTCATAGTTTCAAAATATTATATAATTTAAGTAATTCTAAATCAAATATAGAAATATATAAATATTATAATAAAACTTTTAGTAATAAATATAATGATAAAGACAATGATGAAGATAAAAATCAATATATTGATTACTCATATATTGAAGAATTTATTGATAAAAATATTATATTTTATGATAAAGTCTTTTTATATAATTTTGCAAACAATAAAATTAAATTAGAATATATTTATAATATTTATTTAAATAACCCATCTTCTCAAGAAGGTAAAAGATTTATTGAAAATTATAATTATTTAAATAGACATAATAATTACTTATATTCTGAATTTCTTAAAAAAAAATACTTTTTACTTAAACCTTTTGTCGATGAATACTTTAAACAAAATGAATTAGTATTAATTAATGAAGGTGAACCTAGTGTATTAGTTCCTATTTATACTACATTTTATTATAATTATAGCTTTAAAGATAATCAATTATTTGTAGATATTAACAAGTGGGAACCAATTTTTGAATTATATAACAGACAATATTATTATAATAAGTTATTTAAAAAAATAAAATCTCCTTCTAATGTTGATAATGAAATTGAACTAGTATATTTAATGTTTGATAATTATACTCATAATTATGTTAGTTTAATGCAGTCACTATCTGTTATTAGCAATAACTATAAAATTACTATATATACTACGTTTTCTATAAATAATTGTATAACTTTTAAAAATTTTATTAATTTAATTTCAACCAATTTTAGAATATATATTAAATTAGTTGATGATAACTTTACTTTTAACAAATTTAATGAAATGCTATATAATATAAACTTTTGGAATCAATTTGCTTCAACCTATATTGTTTTATTTAATTCTTTAGCAATTTTAAAAGAAGATAGATTATCTACTATAATACTTAAAAACGAGTTTATTGGCTTTACATATTGTAAAAGCATGTTTAGTAATTTTGTAAACTACAATTTTACAATAAGAAATAAATATAAAATGATTGAAATACTTCAAACAGAATTTAATAGTTTAGAAAATGTTATAACAAATAAAGATATATGTATATTTACTAGGTTATTTAATTTAGACAAAAGTATGGAAGGATTTACACATTCGGAATATTTTAAAAAAAATAATGAAGAATGTTATGTAATATTTTTAGATGATGAAGAAAGTTTAGTTAATATTTTAAATACTATTTAATAAATAATTTAACCATTAAATAATTTAACCATATAAAAAATATTTATTAATAATATTTTTTATATGGTTAAATTATTTATTAATAATAATATTTAGAAAAAATATTTTTCTAAATACCTTATATAATGGGACCTATTACTTTATCTCCTGCTGCCTTAAAGCAATTTCGTGGTGATTTATCTACATTGACTAATAACTTTAAGGTTCAATACAACGATGGGTTATTTGACCCTCTTAATGATCTTAGAACAAGCATGGAACTAGACACTTATGATGTTGTTTGGACTACTTTAAAAAATCGAATTTCTTCGATTATTGGTCGTATTACACCTGCAGAGGTATTTGCAGAAGTTTCCCCTTTTGACAGCAAGTCAGCACCTACATACGTTGCTGCAACCCTTTTTGAAGATGTATTTTTGCATTTAGTTTACAAAAAAACTTTTGATAAAAGTGTATCAGATACTGATTTTTATACAATTACTCCTGGTACTATTACTACCGAAGCTGTTATTACAAGGGTAGATTCCTATGAAATGTTTCGTACTGCTTTATCTGGTATGATTAATTCTGGCAATGGAACAAAATGGTTTACTGATTTAGCTTTATATGTTATTCCAAGTGCTACTTTTAAGTTAACAAATATTAGATTTACCAATGGTGGTTCTGGCATTAACTATACCCTTACTGCTGATGATATTACAAGTAGACCAACAGCTACATATTATCAAGCCGCCCCTAATGGTTTCGGAGATAGTACTAATGGTTTTACTACTATTGATGATTTTTTAAAGTATATTAGTGAAGGTTCAGTTCACATGGGCAAGGAAACTGAATATAAAGAAATGACCGTTAATGATTTTCCTCCTTTAACTATTGCTCAAGCTGTTAGTTATACTACTGGATTATCAGGTAATGCTGCTAACTATAGTACTATTGATAGCAGTGATATTGATAAAATCGTATCTTTAACCAGTAACAACCCATCCAGTCTTGGTATTATAAAGGATTTGGATAATCTTGGTTCTGGTAATTCAAATAAAATCAAGAAATCAGTTATTTACAAATCAAAAAATGAGGTAATTAAATTAGCATTGAAGTCATTGTCACCTAATGATTTATTAGACTATATTCCTACTACAGAAACTGATGGTTTAGCACAATTCTTAACTAAACCAATAGGAAATAATACAACTGACGTTTATAAATTCAGTGTTCCTGTTCAACGCATTGAAATTCTTTCAAAAATTTTAGGGCTTTCAGTTTCTGATGTAAGTGACTTGTTCAGTGGAATTAATGGTGTTATCGCCAATTTTTCAAGCGTTAAGGGTTTGCTAGCGGCTGGAGGCGCTGATGCTAAAGCATTAGCTTTTGACAGTACACTTACTACTTCTAACTCTGCAAATGATAGAACATTCTCTAGTGTTTTGTCTGCTTGGAGATTCTATAGACAAACAGGTAGTTTCGATTTTAGCAAGTTAATAGATGCTGATAGCATTGCGCGTTTCTTAACAGAAGATTATACTAATGCTGTAGTCGGTACTGGTGCATTTAATATTAATGGGATGGATAGTGCAAATGATAATAGATGGACAGCATATTTGACAGCTGCAAAAGATCCTGTTGTTACGAAGAGACCATCTACCGATGTTGGAGTTATTTATGCTGCACTAAAAAAGATGGCTGTTTTGAAAAGAATAGCTCAAGTTGACTCAAATTCAGCTTCTAGTGGAGTAACCACTTGGCTAACTGGTACTAATTTTACTGTTGATAGGGGTGATATTCCAATGCTTGACCCTGCTACTAGTTCAGATGCGTTTTGGGGAAATAATCGTAGTTATATTGCTGATACTGATGATAACGTTGCTAGACAGCTTGCGTTTTATATATTAAATCCTGTTACTAGTAATGGTCAAAGGTTTAATTTATTAGAGAATCCTAGTAATTTAAAATATTTTAAGGATACTATTAAATTATCAGTTAATAAAGATGGAAACCAATTTATGTATGGCTTGGGGGTATCTGTTCAGTCATCAACGGTGGTACCTCTTGTTAGCGCTCGTGGCTTTCCTATTTTAAATTGGGGAACCGTTACTCAAATTATTCAGGCTGTAAAGTCTTTAGGTACTGTGAGTGAGAAATTATTATTAAGTTTAGATATTTTAAATGTAAACTCCAATGGCAAAATTGAGTCATTTAGTGATATTATAAAATTAGCTACTAAATACACTTTAGGTAAAGTTATTAACTTGTCTGATATTCCTACAGATAAGAGTAATGCTGCTTTAATTGGTGTTCCGGTGGGCAAAGAGGTTTTCACGAAAGCCGGCAATGCTGTGAATAACACTAATAAAGAGTTAACTGTGTTAGCAGTAATGATAGATTTGGCAATAGGTCCTTTGCTTGATGATACCGGATCTCCTGCGAATAATGCAAGTGATGCTGTATTAAATTCCAAACAGGCTCAACAAGTTAATAGTGTCCTTTCAAATACAAATGATGTTCGTTATAAGGATTTTTTGGAAAATTATGTTAATTTAGTTAGTACTGCTGGTGCTTCTTCTACATCTGCAGACTTTCATACTGTCGTGTTCAGTGGACTTATTAGACATAGACAATTTAGCATGATTGGTAAATATGGTAAAACTGCCCAATGGAGGACCGCAATTGTGAAAGCATTAACGGATGTATTTGACGAAAATGCTACATTAGATATTGCAACTGATAAAAACACTAACAGTCCAGAAGAATATTTATTAACATTAACCAAGAGTAATTTCTTGAAGAAAGTGTCTGAGCTTATTAACTACCAACTTTATAAGAAAATTGCATATGTTGATTCTAGTAAGGTCCCTGAAGACCCCGATACTTTAGATGCTTATGTTAAAGATGTTACTAATGCCAATAACGGAAGCTATACAGAAAACTTAACAAGAAGCATTGTTCTTGGTTTAACTGTTGCTTCAAAGGAAGGTGATTCTTATTCTATAAATCAAAATGAATTTAATTTACTTGTTGATGCTGGTATGCACACAGAAGATATACTGAATATGGTGGTTGCTAGACAAACTATTAAAGGTCGTACAATTGGTGATGTTATTTATTATGCTTTAGTAAAGCGCGATGAAGCTGGTGAACCTATTTTTGAATAAACATAATAATTGTATCAGTTTATTTGATTTTGGGAAATAATTATAATATACATTTTACTAACAAACTAAATACATCTATTTTTACAAACATTTTCAAATAGAAAAAGTATTATTGCGAGAAGTTAAATGCACAAATATATAAAATATTTATAAATAAAATTATAAATATTTTACTTAGTTTTTCTAGTATATTTTTTGTTACTACGTCTTTTCTTTTTAAATTGGGTTTTCTTGGTAGATTTAGTTAATGCTTTAAAAACAAATTCCTCTATGGCACTTCTATTTCCTAAAATTAAATGTATTATATTTTGGTAAAATGACCTAAACTCTTTATGATATTTTTTTATGGTATTAAATGAAAACCATTTTATTTCAGCCTTTTCAAATATTTTAGTATCAGTTATGATTTTATTAGGTAAACGCTTTTGAAGAAATTTTTGATTATTATTATAGTAAAAAGGAAGACATTCAAATACACAATGGTCTTCAGATTTAATAGGAAATATGTGACATCTATATGTTTTATGTCCTTGTGAATTATAATCAATATTATATGTACCATATTTAGTAAGCATATTTTTTATGGTGTTACTGTTACCTAAAAATCCCGTTAATTCTTCACCTGCTTCTCTAACCGCTGTTTGCATAAAAGTTTCATTAGAATCGGTTCCTCCTCCAAAATCACTCCAACCTGGATTTTCATCAATGTCTCTTTCTTTACCAAATAAAAAGTAAATTTGTCCATTATGAATTGTAACAGGTAATACACTTGCACCCATAGTATAATATAATATTTTATAATTATATTATATGAATAAAACATACAAAACAATAAGTACAACAACTAACACAATAAGTACAACAACTAACACAAGAAATACAAATAAAGCAAACAAAACAAATAAAGCAAACAAAACAAATAAAGCAAACAAAACAAATAAAACAAGAAAAATGCATGTATTCAAAAATACAACGCCAAAAAATATTTATGATTTAAGTGTAAAAATACAATATGATATAGAACAAAAGAAGAAAATAGATGTTAGTTCATATGAACCAAGCATTAATGCACAATTAGTTTCATTAAAATCTGTAAAAAGAGAAGAACTATTCGATTGCAATAATACAAAGGCATATGAATTAAAAGATCCATTAAAAATTGCTGTAAAAATGAAACAAATAGATGAAATAAAGTGTTTACCATTTAATGATAAAGATGCTATAAAACAGCAGTTAAAAATGTTAAGTGCAAATAAGCATGTAGATATAAATAAAATCGTATCTCCAATACAATATATGTCAAATTGTTGGTTTAATACAATGTTTATGACATTTTTTATAAGTGATAAAGGACGCAAATTTTTCCATTTTTTTAGACAACTAATGATAGAAGGAAAACAATCAAATGGTTCAATAATTCCTGAACAGTTGCATAATGCATTTGCATTGCTAAATTATGCAATAGAAGCATCATTAACTAACTCAGAGTTTGCCTATAAAATGAATACAAATAGTATAATAAAAACTATATACAGCGCAATTCCAGAATCATTTAAAAAGGAACATCCATTTATAGTAGATATAAATAAGGCAAATAATCCTTTACGATATTATATGAGTTTGATGGATTATTTGGGTAATTATCCAGTCAAATTGGTTGCATTTCGTATAAGTAATAATAAATGGTCTGAAGATTTACTTAATTTTATGAAAAAGATAGATAAACAATCAAATCCTCATATTATTATTTTAGAAATATATGATGGTGATAATAAGAGTGCAGGTGATTCAGGAAAAATAATAAATAAAGTTAAAAAATTTTCAATATTAGGAAGTAAATATGCATTAGATAGTTGTATAATTAGAGATACAAGTCAGCAACATTTTTGCTGTACACTAACATGTGAAAATAAGGATTATGCATATGATGGTTTTAGTTATAAACGTTTAGTTAAAATGAACTGGAAAAATAAAATAAATGAAAACTACGAATGGGAATTTGAAGGTTCAAATAATACAGATGGTAGCCCATTAAAATGGAACTTTTTAAATGGATATCAAATGTTATTTTATTATAGAGTTAGTTAGAAGTAATATATATATTATGAAGCTAAATATATAGCATTTGCAATTTTATTACCTCCTGTAACTGAAGGTTCATAATCATTAATAAAATCTTGAGGACTATTTAATAATGTGTATATATCTACAATTTTATAATTATATTTATTTTTGTTAGTTTGAATTAAATTATTCCATTGTGTAATATACGGTTTAAATGTTATAAATTTTGAATTGCTAGGTAAGTATATGTTTAATAAAAATATATTTGCATTGGGTACTCTTGCTTTAACAGTTTGAATAACTTTAACTAATTCACTAAATAAGTTAGTTATGTCTGGTTTTTCTCCTGTGTTAGTTGTTTGTAATATATTGTTTCCACCAGCAGAAATAAAAATATTTACATTATCATTCGATAAGTCAGTTTGAATTGAATTTACTTGATAAATAGTATCTGTAATAGTAGATTCATTAGTAGCATAATTAATAGTATTTGAATTTTTTGATTTTAGTATCTCGAATATGCTTTTACCAGATGGAACAAAATTAGCATTATTTAGAATACTGTCTCCTAATAAAATAATAGTAGAATTGTTAGAAAATGATTCAAAAAATGGCATATAAATTATAGTGTAACTAACACATATAAAAATACAAATAAAGATAAAAACAAATAAAAGTAGAGGTAAAAAAGTTAGACTATTTATTTGAAATAATTTATGTTTCATAATAAAACTATATATTTATATATATGAACAAAAAACAAAATAAAATAACAAAAAAATATAATAAAAAAGGTGGTGTTAATAATCCCCATATATCAAATATAAACAATAATAATGGGTTTACAGCAACATTAATTAAAAGCAATATAGTTCAACAACCAGTAAAAAATACAAATTTATGTAAAATGATTATAAAAAATGGAAAAAATACAACAAAAAAACATTTTATGCCAAGTCAGTTTCCGAAACTAACAGGATTAACACAAAAATATGCAATAAAAGGTAAAAAAGCTGAAGAAGACAATATAAAATCAGAAGAAAATACCAAAACAAAAGAAATATTAGAAAAAGAAATTTTGGAAAAAGCACGCAAAGATGTTAAAGCAATAAAAGAAAAAGATGAAAGGCAAGAAATGTATGAAAAAGCTGTATTGCAGGCACAAAAAGAGTTGCCAAATAATAAATAATAAATAACAAATATAAATATAATTCATAATTATTATGTATAGTTATGAACTGGAATGAATGTGAATACTTGGAAATATATGAAAATGTATTATCAAAAGAGTTATGTAGTAATATAATAGAATTATTTTTAAATGAAAAAAATCAACATGAAGGACTTACTAGTGGTGGTGTAAATAAACACACTAAAAACACAAAAGATTTTCATTTAACAAATAATCAAACAAAAGAATGGATAGAAATAGATAATCACCTGTATAATGCGTTAAATAAATGTTTAACGGATTACAGAGAAAAATACACAGCATTTCAAATGTTTAAAGAAATAAAAGATACAGGGTTTCAAGTTCAAAGATACATAAAAAATGAAGGTTTTTATATATATCATAATGATTTTTTAGCAGATAAAGAAAAATATAGAATACTAACATTTTTATTTTATTTAAATGATGTAGAAGAAGGAGGAGAAACAGAGTTTTTTTATGGTAAGCTAAAGATAAAACCAGAAACAGGAAAATGTATATTATTTCCAGCATCATGGACATTCCCACATAGAGGAATAATGCCAATATCAAATGATAAATTTATAGTAACTGGTTGGTTACATTTATTTGATATAAAAAATATATAATAAAGAGCATAGTCTATTGATAACAAATTATATAGTTAACTACAGTAAATGGTGGTAACAAATCCTCATGAGAATTTGAATAATTATTATTACCAACATTTCCTGATATATTATTGGTAACTGTTATTTGTGTTGGTCCTTGATTATTATTGACGCTATGAACAAAATCTGGACTACCTCCAGTATTTCCTGCATCAACAGGACTAGTATTAGTTGCCAAAGAGATGTCTTCTAGAAATTTGGAAGGACCTAAATTAACGTCTCCAGTACGTGTAAAATTATGTGTATGTTGTCCCAATTGATTTACCTCCATAGATTGATTTCCTCCTGTGGAAAGTGAATTGATAGCTCCTGTTGAATCAGTATAATCAACAGTCATAATTGTATTATCTTTTGCACCAATTGGAAATTTTTGTTGTAAATTTGGCACTGCAAATGTATTAGTATCATCACTGCCACCATATGCGTAACTTATTGCATTAAATAATTTATTATATCTAGTATCTTCTGTATTATAACTAGCACCATTACACCATAAATAACCATCAGGTAATTTTAATCCAGCATACATTTTAATTTCACCAATAAGACTATTATATGCAACAAATTGTGTTGAACCATCTGGAAATTGTATATAATTACTAGAAGGAGTTCCTGATAATATTAAATTTTTATTAAATGTTGCATCATTAATCACTTCTAGTTTACCTCCAACATTAGCTGCATTTGATACAGATATACTTGCATTAAATGTTGCATTATCATCAAAAGTTGACTCATTAATAACTTCTAGTGAGCCGATAGTAGCTTCATTTGATACAACTATACTTGCTTTAAAAGTTGCATTATTATCAAAAGTTGACTCATTAATAACTTCTAGTGAGCCAATATTAGCTGCATTTGATACAAATATACTTGCATTAAATGTTGCATCATTAATCACTTCTAGTTTACCTCCAACATTAGCTGCATTTGATACAAATATACTTGCATTAAAAGTTGCATCATTATTAAAAGTTGACTCGTTAGTAACTTCTAATTTGCCGCCTATATTAGCTGAATTGGTAACATTGATATCTCCTTTATTTGTATTTGTAATGCTATTATTTAGATTTATAATCCAATATCCACTGGAATTATCAAGTGTGTATGTTACAATATTAGAAGCAATTGAACCATTAAACACTTGAATAGTATAATCACCAGGATACAAGGAAGAAGGTACATAAAATTGTAATGTAGTAGAACTAATAAAATAAACAGTTGGATTATATGTAGCAAATAATACAGTAGAATATGAGTAAAAGTTTTCACCATAAATAGTAACTAAACTAGTAGACCCTGCAGGGGTATAATAGCTTGATAGAGTAAGAATAATGGGTCCATAAAATGTGGTTGATGGGTTGGACCAACCTTGACATTGAGTAGTGGAATAATTAGGCATATAGTTAATATATATGTATTTTATTTATGTTGTTTTTTTGCAAATAAGTTTTTGAATCCACTGCTATGTGAAATATTAGTAATATGGTTTGATTCTCCATATGTTCCTGTTATTGAATTCCATATGAAAAATGTTCCAATTACTATGAAATATATACCAGAAATTATTTCAAGTGTTTTGTTAGTTACATCTTTTGTTAAATATGCTCCAACATATGCTGCAATAAAGTAAGCTATAAAAAGCAATATGGAAGTATATACTTGTACTTGTCCACGTTTATAATATTCCATAACTGCAAGAATAGAAATAGGTGGAATAATTGCTAAAAGCACAGTTCCAGCAGCAACTTTAAAGGTAGGAGCTAATCCAAGAATTAAAAGTCCAGGAAGCATTGTTTCTGCTCCAGATTGTCCTAGAGCACCTCCAAAAAGTCCGGCAAAAGTTCCAAGAATAATAGTTAATATTGTATTTATATTTATGTTAGTTAGCATTAATATAAAATGATAATATATTTTTATAAAGGGCCATTATCATCTGGTTTTTCATTTATATGTCCTTTTATTTTTTCATTAGCTTTAATATAAGATAATGTACCAATAATTAAGCCTAATATAAAACCGACAAATAATTGTAATAATGTGTGATTTTTATATATATAACGCTGGCCTAGAGTAATAATAGTAATTACAAGATAAAAACTTGTTATAGTTGGGCTTTTAAATAATCCAGTCATAAATGCTAAATTAAACGCAGCGTTTTGAGCATGTCCAGAAGGCATTCCGTAAACATCAGGTCCAAATCTATGACCATTAGAAGTAGATATTGAGATTAATTTGTAATCTTCGTTTGGTCTAGGTTCTTGAATAATAGACTTTAATGTTATGTTTAAAATAGTATTAATAATAGTTCCAATAGTATAAAATGATAAATATACACTGTAATTCCGCAATAATAGTAAAGAAATAAAAAATAGATATATGGGACTAAATGCTCCAATATATGCAAAAATTTTGTTTATCATATGTAATATATTATATTTATATGATAAATAATATACAAAATATACACTTTAATATTGATATAAATTCTGACTTATAAGTGTAATACACCATTCTCCACCATGAAGGTCAACAATATTTCCTCTATCATCTAATAATCGTATATGTAGTCTATCAATATTTACAGGACCAAAATAGATGCGTTTATTATCTTGTAATGAACCACTGAAGTCAACATATATGTCTCCAGTTTTAAGACCAGAATATTTAATTGGAAGTAAAGCAAATGTATCTGAGTTAGTTGGTGCCTTTTCACGAAAGCTAATAGTTTTATTTTTATTCTTTATAATTTCATTAATAGTATATATTTGAGCTTGTGTTAAAGTGCGTGGTGCAGAGGGTAAAATTTGCGGTATTGGTCCAGCACTTATATCCAATTTATCTTGTATAGAATTTGTGAATGTATTTGGATTCACTCCTAATGCAAATGCAGTTGCAGAACTAACATTTGCCAAATTTCCACTAACATTTGGAAGAAAAAATTGCGGAAAATTGACAGCAGGTGTAGTGCAAATTTGCGGTTGACTTGTGTTATAATAAGTTGGCATTGAAATAACTTTTGATAATTCTGTAATTGTAATTAGTCCATTATTAATATGATTTTGATTATAATCATCAATAACAAGAATAAAGTATTTTGGACCATATAAGTTAATTACATTTAATGGTGTATTTCCTCCAGTAAAAATAGGTACAATTGGAAGACGAAACCCCATTAACCATCCTAGCGTACCATCTAAAGTTTGTCCTTTAACTGAGTTTCCACATGTTCCTGTGCCATTTGTATAACAAGTTTTTTGGCCAGTAACATCAAAAAATGTAAAATATGGGTCAGCATTTGAATTAAATGTTGAATTATATTGCTCTATGCCAATAATCGGTATCCCATTTGGGTCTATCCAACCATTTAAATTAATCGTTATTTTAGCATTATTAGCATTATATGTAACAATTTGAGGAAAAGGACTAATACTATTTGTAAATCCAGCTGTTACAAATGATGTTTGAATTGCAGTGCAAAAATCAGTAGGTGAGTAATTTCCTGGTTCCACATTTATTTGAAATGTTTGAGCCGCATTTGTTACCCAAAAACAAGTATTACCATATGAATAATCAATTGTATACCATGTAAAAGGAATTTGGAAAGAATATAAACGCATGTTTAAGACATTTGTTAATGGGTCAGATAAATCAAGAGTATAATCAGTAGATAAGCTTTCAGAACCTCCTGATGCCTGACGAAATTGACTATCTAGATTAATAAATCTGGAAGTAGTATTTTCTAAATTAGGATTTAAGGTATCTTGAGCTACATCAACTTGAAAATTATTATTAATGCCTAATTGTTCACGATTCATTGGAACATGTTGATTATCATATACATCAATTTTTTGAATACGGTCAGTTATTTTATCTTTTTGCACATTTTCACTTTGAGGAAGCGCTTCATATTTAAACCATTTGTCTGTTTGCTCTTCATTAGGATTAAATTCAATATCAGAACCTTTGGTTTCAAGTTCAGACATATACCGAACAAGTTTAGTTTGTATTTCTTGAAAAAAAGTAATTAATTGTGGTTGTTTTTCTCTTGTAAATTTAGCAATATATTCATTTGTGGTGTCAATAATTTGCGGTACAGTGGGGTCATCTAATCCAACAATAGCTAATAATTCAGTTACAGTATAATTATCAACATTATAATCAATTGTGGTCATATTATATAATAATTAGTTTTATTTTTATATTTTTATATTTTTATATCATAATAATTCTAATTCGGATTCTAATTCAGATTCTGGATTAGATGCATCTTTTTTAAAAGATCGTAAAAACACATGTTTAATGCGTTTTAATAGGTCATTTAACTCATAATTCCAGTTAGTAAATAATTTCTTTGTTAAAATGGTAATGCCTAGAAACCTTTTTAAATTACTTTTTCCTTTAAATAATATATTATCTAAAATTTCAACAATATCAGGGTCATTATCAATCAAATGTTTTCTACTAAGCCAATAATTGCCTTTATATATAAAACGATTATATTCTGTATTTTTATAAATCTTATCTCTTTCATCAACTAACAAATTGCGGATTAAACCTATTCCTTCTATTCTGTTTTGCTTATTATTCATTTCTGCAACAAATAATAAACAACCTTTATTATATATTTCTCTTATTTTCACTGATGAACCATATATTACTTTTTCATCATGTTTATCTCTGAATAACATATTTTCCTCCCAAGTTTCATCTGTAAATCTTGTACATGCAATATGATACATTTGTTATTTGTTATTTGTTAGTTTAGACAAATAATAAGTATAATATTTCAATTTTATTTGCCTTTATATCTAAATGAAATGCTGTTTTTGTGGTCCTGTTAAAAACTGTTCCATTTATTTAGACAAAGTGTTTAAAAATATTGAATCATTGGCTTCGTTATTTGAGGACTATACAATAGTACTATTTTATGACCATTCTAACGATAACACGTTAGAAAAGTTGAAAGAATATCAAAGAAGAAATAGCAGACTAATATTTTATGTAAACCCTTTACCTGTATCACAGTTTAGAACACATCGTATTGCACATGCACGTAACTTTTGTTTGAACTATATTTATAATATTCCCAATAAATTTGACTATTTTATTATGATGGACTTTGATGATGTTAACTGTAAATCAGTAAGACCGCAATTATTACAAAAATATTTTACAAAAGAATATATACATAAATGGGATGGATTATCATTCAATACAAATCCAAGATACTATGATATATGGGGATTATCAATCTATCCTTTTTGTTTTAGTTATAATCATTTTACAAATAATAAATTTCATAATTATAATGTATTACAAGATTACGTTGAAATCAAATTAAATGGATTAAAACAAGGTGAACTATTACAGTGTATATCATCATTTAATGGGTTTTCAATTTATAAAACTAACAAATTTATAAATTGTTTATATGATGGAAATGTAAGATTAGACTTATTACCAAAACATTTGTTTGAAGCGCATTTGAAAGCATCAAGAGGTAAATTTGTTATGCCAGATTTTGGCCATATTAAAGCAAAATATGAAGATTGTGAACACAGAGCATTTCATATTACAGCAACTAAGTTAAATGGAGCAAAAATAATGATTTCTCCTGAAAAAATATTTTATTAGATTTATTTGTTAGGTTACCTATTTTTTATAATTTCTAAATCACTTTTGAGCTGTGTTGTTATAGTTATTAAATCTTCAATTTGTTTAGCTTGTATATCTATTTTTCGTTGTTGTTCTTGTACTATTTTAGTAAGAAAGACAGTTATTTTATCATAATATAAAGATTCTGGTTCATCATTTTTATATGCTACAAATTCATTTAATTTTAAATTGTCCAAATCTTCAGCAATAAATCCTATAAATTGTTTTTTAGAAATGATATCTTTAACTGTATATAAAACAGGTTTCATTTTCATAAATGTATCTATATTATATCTATCATCTGGTAAAGGTATTAAATTTTCTTTATATTTTATAGAAGAAGTCCCATAAAAAAGTTTTTTGTTAACTGTATCCCAAAAAAGTGGAAGTCCACTTCCTTGCTCGCCTGGCATGTTAGAGATTTCCACATATACAACATCTAAATTGAGAGTATCATCTGTGTAAATATGTAGGTTACCATTATCATATATGCTAGATACTGTTCCCACACCACTTTTATTCCACGTTATGGCATTATAATTTGTAGTAATTGTATATGACATATTATATATATATTATATATATTGTCTAAGCTATTTTATCTAAAACTTATAATAAATAATACAACAAATAATAAATATAAATATAAAAATAAAATATATATATTATGAATTGTTGTTGCATTTGTGGAACAGTTAGAAATTGTGGTATATATTTAAATAAAATTTTTAATAATATGGAAATAATAGGTAAATTATTTAATGATTATAGAATAATATTATTTTATGATGAATCAAATGATAATACTTTGGAAAAATTAAAAGAATATCAAGCCAAAAATGATAAAATGATTTTTTATAGTAACAAAAATTTATTAGATTATAGAACACACAGAATAGCTTTTGGAAGAAATACATGTTTACAGTTTATAAGAGATAACCATTCTGACCATCAATATTTTATTATGATGGATTGTGATGATCGATGTGCTAAAAACATACACCCTAACATTTTAAAAATTTATTTAGAAAGAAATGATTGGGATGGATTATCATTTAATCATCCTGATGGATATTATGACACTTGGGCTTTATCAATTGGACCTTATGTTGCTAGTTGTCATCATTTTAAAGATAATAGTCTAGGATGTAACCATGTTACAAAATTAATTAACAAAGTAAAAAAAAATGCATTGATTAAATGTTTTTCAGCATTTAATGGATTTGCTATTTATCGAACTAACAAATTTTTAAATTCTAATTATGATGGTAGATTTAGACTGGATTACATACCACAATTTCTTTTAAAAATGCATATTAAGGCTGCAGGAAATATGATTTTAAATCAAAAGAATGAAGATTGCGAGCATAGATTTTTTCATTTTGAAGCAATCAAAAAAAATAACGCTAGAATAAGAATATCTCCTTTATGTATTTTTTCTAAATAATATAATGGAATTACTTAATATTTTACTTGAAAAATGTCTAATAAATTTTCATCTAGATTAGATAGTTTACTTGAACAGCATATTCATAATATGGTTCATAATAATTTTAGAGATGACTGAAATGTCTGTTGAAGACCACAATAATAAGCTATTTATAAAGAGGTAATTTATATGCACTATAATGTTTTTTTCCTCCAGTATACATTTTTGTATAATTAGTTGTAGTTATTGAAAAATATTTATTGTAATCAATATTTCTGTGTAAATTTTGATTTCCTTTTGCAATTACAGAATTAACCGCTTTTGTAAATGCATCAGGACCAGTAACATTAAGAATTTTTTGTTTTGTATTAGGTACTAAAATATTTGGAATTAAAGGTTCGTATTTATTTTCAATGTAATAAACCATTTGCTGAATCATACATTGTAAATATGGATGTTGAGGGGAAAATATAAGTAGCCATTGTTCATATGTAGGATTATTTATTCTCCAAGGCTCTAAATAATTTCTAGGAATATCTAATAAACAAATGTCATCAGGTTGTATTAAAGAAAATATAGGAACATTTATAGATGATTTAATATCAAGATATATTCCTCCTATTTTGTATAAAACACAATATCTAAAAAAATCAGCTTTCATTGCGCCATAACAATCGTTTATTCTTTTAAATGCTTTATAAACACGTTCGTCAAAGTTTTTTTTAATAAAATTATCACAATCATTGTCATCGTAAAATATAAACTTACAATGTGAACAAATTAGTTTATTGCGTTTAATAATATTTACAATATCAATAGGTAATAATTTAGTGTAAAATGTTTGATGTACAATATTAGGTATTTTATAATTATCATTATTTGCCAGCATAATATATTTTAATTATATAATTAAAATACATTTCTTAACTCAAATTGATGGTTATAAATCAAGTATTTCTTATAGCATTAATAATTTTACTTGAACTTTTTCCATCAATATAGTCAAATAAAACAATATGTTTTGCATATTCTCTTCCAATAATGTTATCTTGTTTGTAATCAGAACCTTTAACCATAATATTTGGTTTAATGTATTTAAGAATATTTAATGGTGTTAGTTCATTAAAAATAACAATATAGTCTATAAAATCAAATAATTCTAAAATATGACTACGTTCCTCAATAGTATTAATAGGTCTGGTTGGTCCTTTTAATTGTTTAATAGATTCATCTGAATTTAAGCCAACAACTAACAAATCACCTTGTTTTTTAGAAAATTGAAGAAGTTTTATATGCGCAGAATGTAATATATCAAAACATCCATTAGTAAATACTATATTTTTATTTTTAGAAATTGAAATCAGTTTATCAATTTCATAATCATAGACAATTTTATTTACATTTTTGTTAGTTATAGAAATATTCATATAATAGTCTTCAATATCATTTTTTGAAACTAAATAGTTGCCTATTACACTAACACTTTTTCCAGCAACATAATTAGCTACTTTTGCTGAAAATAAAAGGTCACTTGTTTTTAAATATTCATAAACTAACACAGATAAAACAATATCACCTGCACCTGTAACATCTACAATGTGAATAATGTCATTGTGTTCTATTTTATTATTTATATTATTAAGAATCATTCCTTCATTGCCTCTTGTTAAAAGAATATTTTTGCATTCTATTTTATCTTGTAAAATACTTAAAATTTCCTCAATATTTTTACTTTCAGTTATTTTTTCTGATTCATTCTCATTTGGTTTAAACAAAAAACAATTTTTGTATTTTTTGTAATTTTTTATTTTTGGGTCAACAAAAGTTACTATATTTTTTGAATTTGCCCATTGAATAATAGATTGACATATATGTTCGGTTATAAGTCCTTTATCATAATCCGAAATAATAATTGCATTTATAGCATCTTTGTTAGTTACATAATTTATAATAGTTTCTTCTAATATTTTTGAAATAATTGATGTAGTTTCAATGTCATAACGTACATTAATTTCATTTTTGTAAAATATTCTATGCTTAGTTGTGGTATTTCTTGTAAAATCAATAAATATATTATTTTTAATATTATGATTAGCTAATAAATCTTTCATTATATTATAATAGTTATCGTTTCCAGCAACTCCTATTAATTCAATATTAGCTCCTAGTATATTTAAATTATTTGCAACATTTGCAGCTCCTCCTAAAATATAGTTAGTATCTAAAATATTATAAATAGGTATATTTGCTTCAGGAGCATTTCTGGTAATTTCAGATATATAATTAATATCTAACATAATATCGCCTATAACAAGTATATTCATTTATATATATTTGTTATAAATTTTACTTATAATTATACTTATACTTATAGTATCAATGTTACAATACACATATAATAAATACTTTATTTTTCACAAGTTACGCAAATTTCGTCTTTCACATCTTCAAGTAAAAACAAGGAAGATGAAAAAGTAAGACCATCGTAGGTGAAATTCCTACTATTGATTTTACATTTTTTCTTATTTTTTTGCCTAATAAAATGGGCGTTTTAAATGAGAAAAGGTGTAAAATGAACGATTTCCATATGTATGTTATGATATCTTTTATTTAAGTATTAGTTTGCGTTATAATTATATTACTAAATATTCTAAAATAGGCTCTAATACAACTTGTTTAAAAGGTATATCA
>Ga0114966_10001997_pt1 | contig 18410 bp, 10 predicted proteins | sample M_130207_XF_Meta_FD_87029 | JGI IMG/M metagenome (GOLD analysis project Ga0114966, IMG submission 87029) | Freshwater microbial communities from Lake Montjoie, Canada to study carbon cycling - M_130207_XF_MetaG | ecosystem: Environmental > Aquatic > Freshwater > Lake | place: Lake Montjoie...
ATATAGAATTCTTAGTCCTTTTAAGCATTTTACTTTTTGTCTTGAAACAAAAAGTAACAAAAAATTCAAGAAAAGGTCATCGGCTCATGCTCAGGCTGACACAGCCCCCGCTACCTTTTCTGGCTTACGCGCCTTTCAGATTATAATTTTTGCTAAATCTGTTAGTTTTATTAATTTAAAAATAAAAAAATAATTTAAGTAATTAGACCTAAACTGTAACAATTATTATTTATAAAATTCTCCCTCTTTTATATTTTTTTACTCCTGATACTAAAATATATTTATTAAAAAAACGATACTGAAAACGCTGTTTATTTTAAGGAATACTTCTATAAACTTTGTTTTTCAAAATAAATTCCAACAATAACAATAATGCTGCGCAAATAGCAAAAGGTAAAAAATGTTCCGCTTTATTCGTGAAGTTTTTTTCTTCGAAAATAGTTTTTTCTAAACGATCAATTTCTTTATAAATATCCTTCAACTTATCATTATCAGTAGCTCGAAAATACTTAGCTCCTGTCATGTTAGCAATTTCACCAAGCATTTTTTCATCAATATTTACATCCACATAACCAAACTGATAAGAGCCATCGGGATACATTGCTATAGGAGCCAATGCTTTCCCTATTGTGCCTACTCCAATCGTATAAACTCTAATACCAAATACCTTCGCAATTTCGGCTGCTGTTAATGGAGCTACGGCTCCCTGGTTATTGACCCCATCTGTTAATAAAATCACAACTTTGCTTTTAGCTTTGCTGTCCTTTACTCTTGTAACGGCAGTAGCTAAACCATTTCCAATGGCTGTGCCATCTTTAACCATGCCTGTCCTAATTCCTGCAAACAAATTTTTAATTACAGCATGATCTGTAGTCAATGGGCATTGGGTAAAGCTTTCACCACTAAAAACAACTAATCCTATGCGATCATTGGGCCTATTATCAATAAAGTCTTGAGCTACTTCTTTAGAGGCTTCCAAACGATTGGGCTTAAAATCTTTTGCCAGCATACTACCGGAAATATCTAATGCCATAACAATATCAATTCCTTCCGTTTTTACATCTTTCCAACTAGAGCGAGACTGTGGACGAGCCAATACAATTATTAATAATCCTACAGAAAATATTCGCAGTACTATTAAAATATGACGAAACCTGGTTTTAAAAGATTTTTTTATACCTACAAAGCCGTCTATTGAAGATACTTTTAATTCCGCATGATACAATTTGTTTTTCCATACATACCAAGCAATAATAATTGGTATTATAAAAAAAAGCCAAAGCAATTCTTTATTAGCAAATGTTATATCGTTGAAAAATTCGAACATAAGATACTTTCCCGATCTCTTTAAATAAGAGTTAAGAAATTTAAAATTTTATTGTTAATAATTAATCTGCATTTTTAAAACCTTACTTTTATATTGATACAATCATTACTACCCTCCAAATATTTTTTAACCTCCATAAAAATTAAGAAGGTAAGGAAGTATTGATGCTCAATTCTATTTTTGTTCCATTAACAAAATCATATGCATCACTTAAACTTAATTCATTTTCATCAGGCAAGGGTTGCTCTTTGGCAAACTTTACCAAATCGGCCAGGACCAACAGTTTCATTAATTTCAATCTACTCTCCTCATCAATAGCAACATTACGAAAGCCAAATAAAATTTCATCGGTAGTATTCTCTAACGCTTTTATTCTATATCGATTCTCGATATATTCACGCACTATTTCAGTAAGCCGTATGTGGTATACTTTTAATTTCCCTTGTTGCCAAATTTTTTCATTTTTGAGTTCATCTAGTTTTTGAATTGCTATTAGGTGTGCAGGTATTTTAGGCACTTCTAAAATAACTACAGCAGGCTTAATTTTATAAAAACGCCTTATTAAATAAATAATAAGTAATATTAATAATATTGCAAGCAAGGATCCGTAAACCACATACATATTGTCTTTTAACCAATCCAACCAATTATAGCTTTGGTCAAATGGTTGTTTAATGTCTTTAATAGCCAGTGTTGTATCCACAGCAATGGAACCAACACTTAATAATAAAGGTTCGGTATAAAAAACTGAAGTATCCTCCTCTATCATAAATTGAAAAGGGGGAATTGCCCAATAACCAGAGTCGAATGAAGTAAGATAAATTATTTTTGATTGTACAAACTGGAAAGGGTTATTTTTATCTGGTATTAGTGTATCGATTTTTGATTGATTTACAATTTCAATTTCTTTTCTAATTGTGTCAGCAATTTCGGGCCACCTGATAATAATTTGTTTACTATTATCTACATTGTATTGAATTCGTAAATGCAATTTAACTTGCTCACCAATCCTTATACTATTAGTATCCAGTTCTGCTGTGGCTTTTATATCTTGTGCAGCTATTGTAAGAGGAAAAAGAAAAACAACAACAAAAATCCAAAAAATCTTTTTCAAGAATTGGGCTGAATGATGTTTCTTTTTATTTTTTAATAACTGCTTCATTGTTTATATTTCAAGGACTTTTAATAGCATTTCAATTAAATGGTATTAGTAATAAAAGCCAATTTTATCTCCTTTTAAATAAATTCATTAGTGGTTTAATGTATGATTCTGAAGTATTTATTTCTGCCGAATCAACGCCACATTTATTAAACATTTCTTTTAATGAAGCGGCCCTTTTTTTTGCCGAGGCATAAAAGTGAGCGCGTACATCTTTTACAGAGGAGTCTATCCAAACTAAAGCTCCCGTCTCTGCATCCATAAATTTTACCAATCCCATGTCAGGCAATTCCATTTCTCGTTTATCAAAAATTCGCAGGGCCACCAAATCGTGTTTTTTATTTGCAATTTTTAAGGCGTCAATAAAATCATTATTATCTATAAAGTCAGATATCACAAATGCGATGCTTCTTTTTTTAATCACATTAGTTAAATATCTTAAGGCAAGTTTAATATTCGTTTTTTTATGTTGCGGCTTAAATTCTATTAAGTCACGAATAATCCTTAAAATGTGGCTTTTACCTTTTTTGGGAGGTATAAATTTTTCTATTTTATCAGTAAAAAAAATCACACCTATTTTATCATTATTTTGTATTGCCGAAAAAGCCAGTACGGCACATAATTCAGTAATTAGCTCATGTTTTAATTGTTTTTGTGTTCCAAATTCACCCGAAGCACTTATATCAACTAAAAGCATAACAGTCATTTCGCGCTCTTCTTCAAATACTTTTATATATGTATTATTGAAACGCGCTGAAACATTCCAATCAATAGAACGAATATCGTCGCCAGGCTGGTATTCACGAACTTCGCTAAAAGTCATCCCTTTCCCTTTAAAAGCAGTATGGTACTCGCCCGAAAATAATTGGTTAGAGAGCCCACGCGTTTTTATTTCTACTTTTCTGACTTTTTTTAATAATTCACTCGTTTCCATTGCAGCAATTTAACAGCTTTACAATTAATTTTTATTACTGATTATTTAAATCAACAAACTTTACAATTCTTTTAATTAGTGTCTGTCCATATAGTCGAGAGTCTGAACTATAATGTTCGAGTTCGAGGCTTTCGTAGTTTATAAAATCAGGAGTTTACATTGGTAAATGACTGGTTTTTAAAACAAGAATAACGAAGAAATCGGACATTATAGACAGACTCTAATTATTATGGAACCTCTACCGTATTTAATATTTCATTGATAATTATTTCGGAAGTGATATTTTCTGCTTCCGCTTCGTATGTTAGTCCTATGCGATGACGCAACACATCCGTACAAACCGCTCTTACATCTTCTGGTATTACATAACCTCTGCGCTTAATAAAGGCATATGCTTTTGCTGCCATTGCCATATTTATACTAGCACGGGGCGAGCCACCAAAATTAATTAATCCTACAAATTTATTTAATTTGTAATCGGCCGGGAAACGCGTTGCAAAAACAATATCTAAAATATACTTTTCTATTTTCTCATCCATGTATACATCCTTCACTACTTTTCTTGCTTTTATTATATCTTCCTGATTTAATATTTGATTGACTTCAGGATATTCGTTAGCTAAATTTTGACGAATAATTTTTCGTTCTTCTTCTTTGTTAGGATAACCCACAACTATTTTTAACATAAAACGATCTACTTGTGCTTCTGGCAAAGGATAGGTACCCTCCTGTTCAATAGGATTTTGGGTGGCAAGCACCAAAAAAGGACTTGGCAATTTAAAAGTTTGATCTCCAATAGTTACCTGCCTTTCCTGCATAGCTTCTAACAATGCGCTTTGCACTTTTGCAGGAGCACGATTTATTTCATCAGCCAAAATAAAATTAGCGAAAATAGGCCCTTGCCTTACTGTAAATTCTTCCTTTTTCTGATTGTATATCATGGTTCCGATAACATCGGCAGGCAATAAATCTGGCGTAAACTGAATACGGCTGAATTTAGCATGAATGGTTGATGCCAATGATTTGATGGCTAAAGTTTTTGCCAAACCTGGCAATCCTTCCAATAGTATATGCCCATTGGACAATAATCCAATTAACAAACGTTCAACCATGTATTTCTGACCTACTACTACTTTATCCATTTCCATGGTTAACAGGTCAACAAAGGCACTTTCTTGTTGAATGCGCTCATTTAATTCTTTTATATCAGTCATTGTATATTATTAATTTGATAGTACTGTGTTAACTATTTTCACATGGCAAAAGTAAAAAAAGTCTTTTTTAAAAAAATTATTTCGGGTGTTAAAAATTGTTAAACATTTTTAGTGGGATTTTTAAAACCTCCATTGTATCTGGTTAATACAAAAAAAGAAACAAGCATATTTAGGCTAAACATGCTTGTTTCTTTTTATAGTAGGCTGCTATTGGAGAATAGCTTATTAAAATGCCTGCAAAGCACAATGCTTTTGTCGCATTAAAATATACAATAGGTTTCTATCCGAATTAACTCTCTGCAAATAAATGAGTAATCTTTAAAAGGCCTTTTTAATGCGATTTGCTAAAGGATTATTTAGTAAATAACAGTTCCCTATATTTTGGTAATGGCCAGCTTTCATCATCAATTAGCAATTCGAGTTTATCTACATGGTAACGAATAACATCAAAATAACATTTCACCTTTTCGCAATATTCAATGGCCTGACTTTTTGTATCCGTAATTTTATTTGCCTTTTTTCGGGCATCTGTCATATCATCAACATTTAATTTGATGGTATTGATGCGTTCAGAAATTTCTAAAATCATTGCTAATTGAATATTTCCCGCTTTTTTATAATCTGTCTCCACCATAATTTCTTTTAAGCCCCTTACATTTTCAATTAAGGAGCTTTGAAATTTAATAGCTGTGGGTATTATATTACTCATAGCAATATCGGCTATTACGCGGGATTCTATCTGAATTTTTTTAGTGTATGTCTCCAAATAAATATCATATCGAGCATGTTGTTCTCGCTCGGTTAAAATCTGATTGCGTTCAAATAAATCAATGGTTTTTTTCGAAACAAATGCCCCTAAAGCCAATGGCGTAGTTTTAATATTTGAAAGTCCTCTTCCAAGGGCCTCTTTTACCCATTCTTCACCATAACCATTTCCTTCGAATCGAATTTTTTTTGATGCAACAATATATTTTCTTAGTATTTGGAAAATCGCTTCATCTTTATCAATATTTTCAGAAATTAAGCTATCTACATCCTTTTTAAACTGAATTAACTGATCTGCTACTATCGCATTTAATACAATCATAGGTCCGGCACAATTGGCAGAAGAGCCTACAGCACGAAATTCGAATTTATTACCTGTAAATGCAAAAGGCGATGTTCTGTTTCTATCTGTATTATCTAATAAAATATCTGGAATTTTCCCTATCCCTAATTTTAAGGCAGATTTTTCATCTGGGCTCATTTTCCCTGACTTTACCTTTGTTTCCAACTCATCTAATACTCCCGACAGTTGTGTACCCAAAAAAACAGACATAATTGCTGGAGGCGCCTCATTAGCACCCAAGCGGTGGTCGTTATTTGCTGATGCTATAGAAGCTCTCAACAAATCCGCATTATCATGAACCGCCTTTACTGTATTAATAAAAAATGTTAAAAATTGTAAATTTGTTTTAGGCGTTTTCCCTGGGCTCAATAAATTTTTACCGGTATTTGTGCTTAAACTCCAATTATTATGTTTTCCACTGCCGTTAACTCCTGCATAAGGCTTTTCATGAAGCAAAACACAAAAATTATGACGCCTAGCTGTTTTTTCCATCACATCCATTAACAATTGATTATGGTCGACAGCTAAATTACATTCTTCAAAAACAGGAGCACACTCAAATTGATTGGGAGCTACCTCGTTATGCCTAGTTTTAATTGGTATGCCCAGACGTAAGGATTCTATTTCAAAATCTCTCATAAATGCGGTTGCTCGTTCTGGGATAGAACCAAAATAATGGTCTTCTAATTGTTGGCCTTTGGCAGGAGCGTGGCCAAAAAGGCTGCGACCTGTCAGTGCCATATCTGGGCGGGCATTATAAAGCGCCTCGTCAACTAAAAAATATTCCTGCTCCCAACCTAATGTTACATTAACTTTCGTTACATTTTTATCAAAATACTGACACACCTCCACGGCGGCCTTATCTAATACATGCAGGGTTTTTAACAAAGGTGTTTTAAAATCTAACGCTTCGCCAGTATAGGAAACAAAAATGGTTGGAATACACAATGTTTTACTAATCACAAATGCTGGCGATGTAGGGTCCCAAGCTGTATAACCACGAGCTTCGAAAGTATTACGTATCCCACCATTAGGGAAGCTTGACGCATCAGACTCCTGTTGCACCAACTGACTACCCCCAAAACGTTCGATAGCTCTTCCTCCTTCGGTTGGTTCAAAAAAAGAATCGTGCTTCTCTGCGGTACTTCCTGTTAGCGGTTGAAACCAATGGGTATAATGTGTTGCTCCTTTTGAATTTGCCCAGGACTTCATTGAAGCCGCCACCTGGTCAGCCATTTTGCGGTCGATTCTTGAGCCTTGCTCTATGGCAGACATTACACTAATAAAGGCCTCTTCTGATAAATATTCTCGCATGGCATCTATGCCAAAAACATTTTCGCCAAAAAATTCCGAAACTTTATTACTAGGTAAGGTAACCTCTAATGGGGTTCTTGATAGAACAATTTCTAATGCCTTAAATCGATGAAATGCCATGATTGTTTTTTTTGAATGTTTATTATTTTTCCTAAAAATTTTGAAAAGGATAAATTAAACTGAAATGGAAATTCGAAATTTTATTTCGCATTTATTAATTTTATCGCTGACAAAAGTAATAAAAAAAAGATAAGCCGCCAAAAAAGATGCGTTTTTTTGCCAACACCCCCTAAAAAAAACAATCAAAATATAAAAAAATATGAGAAAAAACCGAAATACCCCCTAGATTTTAACTACCTAAAACAAAAATACTGACTCCCTGTTTCTCATTTTACAAAAGACTACGTTTTTTATATGGCTGATAATTTAGTTTACTAATGTTACATTACCAATAAATTTCCTCCTGCGATTCTGCTTGTCCAAAAGCTCTACTTTCCAAACATAAACATCTCTTTGTACTACTTCAGAGCCGAAATTAGCCCTGCCATCCCAACCTAATTTATAATCTTCCGTTGCAAAAATTCTGTTTCCCCAACGATCAAAAATCATCATACTAAAAGAAGAAAAGTCATATGCCCTCGCTGTTGGTAAAAAAATATCGTTTATGCCATTTTCATCAGGACTAAAGGAATTGGGGGCAAAAAATACAAAATCTTCAAAAATATCAATTTGTTTTATTATTGTATCCAAGCAGCCAAATTGATTCATAACAATTAAGGAAACACCATAGCTACCTGCATCGGAATATTGATAACTTGGATTTTGAATATTGGAAGTATCGGCACTAGAAATTAAAACTCCAAAATCCCAAACCCAATCTGTAATTGTTATAGCTGATAAATCGAGGAACGAAACAAAAGTGGATGAAATTAACGGAGACACTACAAAGTCAGCTAAAGGTTTCGGGTAAACTGTAATATAATTAACACTATCTATATAGGATTTACAACCAAGAGCGGAGGTAATGATTAAGGATATATCATAAACTCCCGGATTAACATAGGTATTAGATATGTTATTTGCATCACTGGTATTACCATCACCATAATTCCAGCTATACCAAACACCAATATCACTGCTGGCATTAAAAACAGTTGTAAATGGAGCGCAGCCTGCTATTGAAAGAGCTTGAAACGATCCAACAGGGGAAGGATTAACTATAACTGTTGCTGTATCAATTAATGGGGTAGAACAACCATCAGAAATGGTTATAAAATAATCAGTAGTTGATAGCGGACTAACAATTTGTGATGAACTGGTAATACTATTATTCCATGAATAGGAATAAGCGCTAATATTACCACCCATTACATTTACATAAATTAATGCGTCGCTTCCTTCACAAATGGCTGTATCGGATGCATTAATAACCAATGGGGCATTTACATAAAAATTTATGTCTAGCGGGCCAGTACTGCATCCATTATTATCCATCACAGAAACTGTGAATACAGTATCTGAACTTAAAACAACCATGTATGGACCAGCCCCCGTAAAATTAGCTCCGGAAGATCCTATCCATGAATAATTGTATAAAGGAGTTCCACCCGAAGCTGTTGCATATACTTGCGAAGTATCTCCAAAGCATACAGAATCGTTAATAGTAACAAACAATTCCAATAATGGTATATCATTTATATCAATATAACCAGTTACCTTACAAGCATTATCATCTGTAACAATTACACTGTATGCACCCTGCGTTAATCCAGTGGCTGTTGATGTAACTTGTGCTCCAGGGTTCCAATCGAATACAAACGGGGCTGTTCCTGTTCCTGAAAGAATAAAAACAGAAGCTGTTCCATTGTTTCCGTTAGAACAATAAGGCGCTGTTGAGGCTAATGAATCAATTACAGGTCCGGGAGCATCGGTTATTATTACCGTTTGATTAACTGTACAACCAAGAAAATCTGTAACAACAATTTCGTATGTTGCGGCAAATAATCCTGTAGCGTTTGCGCTAGTCTGCAATAATGGGTCGTTCCATTGATAGGAATATGGTGCTGTACCCCCTGTCAAAACAGCTAGTGCTGTTCCATTAGCTAGTGTACATGTGGAGGAGGTAAAAGATAAATTTGCTGCCAGTATATCGGGTTGCGTAATGGTCCAATATTGAGAAACAGTACAACCATTTTGATCGCTTACTGTAAGGGTATCATTTCCTGCTGCTAATGAATTTTCTGCAGGACCATTACCAGCACTTGAAGTCCAGGCAAAAGTATAATAAGGCATTCCACCACTAACGGTCGTTATTATGCTACCATTATTTTCTCCAAAACATGCATTATTTGTAACTATGCTGCTTGCAATGGAGAGTGCATTTGGTTCTTCCACAATAATTATAGAATCCCTTACAAAACAGCCACTAATATCAGTAATTATTACATTTTTAATTCCCGCACAAAGTCCTGTTGCTATTGCTGATGTTTGCAATCCGGGATCATCCCATAAATAAGTCAAAGCTCCTGTTCCTCCTGTAGCTCCAATTTCTACCAATCCATCACAAGTACCAAAACAGCTGATATTATTTACCAATAGAATAGCATGATCGATTGGAGGAGGTTCTAAAATAGTTACGGAATTAGAATATATACAACCTATGGCATCGGTAATAGTTATGGTATTTACCCCACCTGTCAAATTGATAGGGTTTTGAGTTGTTTGTCCACCGGGAGTCCATAATATATTATAAGGAGGAACACCTAATGAAATTGTACTGTTAGCTGTGGCATTTGAGAAACCGTAACAAACTAAATCAGTATGGGAGCTTATTGTAACAGAAGGTCCGGTAGCATCATTTAAATTCACCACAGTATTTACGGTACATCCTACATCATCCGTAGTAGCTACATTATATGTTCCGGCAGAAATTAAATTTATGCAAGTATCTTCTGTTAGGTTTATATCGTTCCATGAATAAAAATATGGCGCAACGCCGCCGCTAGCCATAGCGCATGCCGCACCATCTGATTGCCCACAATTGGATGGTGTTGTAGTTATGGCAACAACAATCGGAGTATTCGATTCAGTTAAGTTAATACTTCCTGTTACAAAGCAGCCATTTGCGTCAGTAACTTTAGCCGTATTATTACCTGTACATAAATTAGTAGGGTTAAATACATTTTGCATGGAAGGGGTCCACAAGGGTATATAAGGAGGCGTCCCCCCTGAAAAAACAATGTTTCCGGTTCCATTACAAGTACCACTGCAAGTAATATTTGCACCGCTTACACTGCCAAGTAATTCCGGAGGCTCTGTAATCATTGTGTCGGCAATAGCTGTACATCCTTTAAAATCGGTTACTGTACAAGCAAAATACCCAGCACATAAATTTGTAATTATTGAACTTGTGTTAGCTCCTGAACTCCAGCTATAAGAATAAGGTGCTGTACCCCCGCCAACCGTTACTTGAGCAAAACCCGTGCAAACATTAAAACATGTTAGGTTTCCTGCCGAGCCAATAATATTTGTTAACAAAGGAGGTTCTGTTATTGAAGTTACGGCTTGTGAAGGGCATCCATTTGCATCAAGAACTGCTAGGGTATAGCTTCCTGAACATAATCCTGTAGCTATTGGCGCTGTTTGAGCGGAGGGGTTATTCCATAAATAAGTATAAGGAGGGGTTCCATTGTTAACAACAGCCGATGCTATGCCATCACATCCACCATCACAGGATACATTTACCTTTGAAATTAAGGTACTTAGTAAAGTTGGATTTGTTAAGGTTACCGATTCATTATTAACACATCCCTTGGCATCGGTTACTGTTACGGTATATGTACCGGCCCCAAGGCCTGTGACTATATTTGATACAGGATTACCAGGGCTTGTCCAAAAATAATTATAGGGCGCAGTACCCCCTACTACTCCCGATGTTACTATGCCATTTGCATCACCAAAACACAAAGGATTGCTGCCAACAGCATTTGCATTAAGTGGGGCAGGTTCAGCTATTATAACACTAGTAGAAGCAACACAGCCTACCCCATCAGTAGCAGAAACTGAATAAATCCCGGCTATTAAATTATTTGCTGTTGGGCTTGTTTGACCGTTGCTCCATAAATAAGAAATAGGAAATGCTCCACCAGTTACTGCAACGGTGGCGTTTCCTGAATTTCCACCATGGCAGGACACATTAGAAAATGAAATGATATTAGCATCTACAGCTGCTACACTTGAAACTATTACAGGGACAGAAGTAGAACAGAGATTTAAATCTGTCAGAGATACGACATAAGACCCTGCCAGCAAACCATTTGCTACTGAAGCCGTTTGACCATTTGGCCAAGCCCAAGTATAGGGCGCGAAACCTCCTGTTCCAATAACTGTAGCTGTGCCATTTGCTAGTCCGCAGTTTGCATCTGTTGATGTTGCTGTAATTGACAAAGCAGGAGGCTGAACAATAGTAGCTGTCCCCGATGCTATACAACCTTTCGAATCGGTAGCGGTAACGGTATAGGTCCCAACAGCTAATCCACTAATAGCGGCTGAATTAAATGCTCCCGGCATCCACAAATAGGTATATGGCCCTGTACCGCCTGCTGCCGAGGCTGTTGCTGTTCCTGTACTGGCGCCATAACAACCAACATTTGTAAAAGTTGGAGATATTGATAAAGCAAGTGCTGGCTCCGTTATCACTTGTGTTACAACACTTGTGCAGCCATTCGCATCGCTTACCAAAACAGTGTAGGTAGCAGGGGCTAAATTAATTGCCGATGCATTAATTCCTCCTGCTGGAGACCAAGTATATGAAATTGGAGCTGTTGCACCTGCTCCAATACTTACACTTACAGCGCCATCGTTAGCTCCTTTACAGTTTACATTTGAGTATGAACTAACCAACGCTGTACCTCCCGGTGTAACGCCTATTGTAACTGGTAAATTTTTAGAACACCCCAAAGCATCAGTAACAGTGCAGGTATAGGATCCCGCCAATAATCCTGTGGCCGATGCTCCTGTTCCACCACTTGGCGACCAATTATATGAAACAGGAGGAACTCCTCCGGTTAAATTAACTAAGGAAGAACCATTAGCAGCAGTACAAATGGCATTGACAGAGGATATAGAGGCGCTAACACCACCTACTTTTAAACAATAGGCATAGGTTTGGCTACCGTAAATAGGGCAATTATTATCCTTCACAGTAACAGTAAAACAGTGCGACACAGAGCTTACATCAGCAAAAGTAGGTGTCCATGAAAAAACACCTGTTGGACTTGTTCCTGAAACTCCCGGGTTAAAAGTAGCAGCAGGTATTCCCGAATTCCATGAGAGTGTTAAGGTTTGAGAATTGGGATCGGTGGCTGTGATATTAAAAGAAAATGGGACTCCTGCGCATATATTTTGAGTAAAATTCGTCGAATTATTAATTCCGGGCAATGAAGGATTAATATTATTGCAAGCTATTGTTCTAATTTGAATGTCACGCATCACGCTACCTACAAAAACCCCATTGCGAAACTCCTTTACCAAACGGCTAAAACGGAAACTTGCAACAAAGTAGGGCTAACACAAAAATCTCCGGTTAGCGGATTAAATGTTGCTAAAGGACTTGATGTTAAAGGTTGAGTTGCTGAAAACCCTGCCAAATAGGTAACATTTACAGTAGCTGAATGACGGGGTGTAATTAGCTGAAAATAAAGGGAATCTCCGTTAACATCGTTTGACCCATGATTAAAACAAAAAGGTTGACCAACGCATGTATAAGGTATAGGCTTATTTGTAAATTGTGGTGAACTGTTACAGGGGAAATTTAAATTATTCAATTTTGCCTCCAGATACATCGCCATACCTCCAGGATTAACAATTGTTCCAATAGCAACATTTCTAGCAAGAACACTATATGAAATAACCCAATCCGAACAAGCAGGAAGCGTTATAATTCCACTGTACAAGCACTCTTTAATACCTGGGATTAGACTTTGTGGATTTGTACATCTTGTTGCTTGACCAGGACAAGCAGGAAGAACTTCAATATTTGTGCCAGCAACTCTAGTTAAAATTAAATTCCAATTTTTTACACAACTTACCGATTTAATATCAACAGTTGCTGTAATTGGTGGCTCCACCCCGGCACAATCACGATAAAATGCCAAATTTATTTGATATTGATTTCCTCCCAAACAAGTATAGGTAATATCACCACCCACTACATGCGTTGCATTTATTGTTTTTGAAATGCAAAATAATAATATCAAAATAATAGATAGTGCTTTTTGCTTAAGGCTTAAGTTTGTTCTCATTTTAAAAATATGATTGCACCCGAAAGGATGATTATTTTTCAAAATTAAATTTTAGCTAAAGATATTTAGCACCTGAAAATAAAAAAACAAAAACTTAATTTTATGCTGCTGGAATTAAAAAATAAAAAATTAAAATAACGAAATGGAAATTTATTACTTTAAGTGCTATTTAGTTGAATTAAATTAATTTTTTTCGGATAAATTTAATAAACATATTCTTAATATCCTAGTTAATTAAGAATTTATTAATGGAAATTTAATGCAGAAACTTAATTTGAAGCTAAAGTTAATAAAACAAATCTCTAAATAAAAATAAAAACCCTTATTTCATTGTGTTTTTATTGAAATGAATTTCTTAGGGAAAAAGCGTGTTTTAGGATTCTTAATATTAAGGAAATTGCTGGGTATCTATTTCAGCCCGACTCTGCGTGTCAATGATTGTTTGCTTAAAATTAAGACTAATAAATATTTAATCGCACGCCATTAAAAAAGAATAGAGGAGTGACATTAAAAAAGGAGCTGGGTAAATAAATAAAATTAAGGCCTATTGATTTTCAAATTACGGCATTAAACTGTTTCAGAAAACGCAAATCATTTTCGAAAAACAAACGCAAATCTTTTACCTGATATTTCAACATTGTTATCCTTTCAATTCCCATACCAAAAGCAAAACCGCTGTATATTTTACTGTCAATTTTACAGTTTTCAAGCACGGCAGGGTCAACCAAACCGCATCCTAAAATTTCAACCCATCCAGCACCCTTGCATATATTACAACCATTACCTTTACAGAAAGGGCATGATATATCCATTTCGGCGCTTATTTCGGTAAAAGGAAAAAAAGAGGGGCGCAAACGAATTTTAGTTTCTTCACCGAACATTTCTTTCGAAAAATAAAGCAGCGCCTGTTTAAGGTCGGCAAATGAAACGCCTTTATCAATATACAAGCCCTCCACCTGATGAAACTGACAGTGCGCCCTTGCAGAAATAGCCTCATTACGGTAAACTCGGCCTGGAGAAATGGTACGAATAGGAGGCTTTGTATTTTCCATCACGTGAACCTGCACTGAAGATGTTTGTGTTCGCAAAACGATATCCGGATTTTCACTTAAATAAAAGGTGTCTTGCATATCTCTTGCCGGATGATCTGCGGGGGTGTTAAGCGCAGTAAAATTATGCCAATCATCTTCTATTTCAGGCCCATCCGAAATGGTAAAACCTATTCGTGAAAAAATATCTACAATTTGATTGCGAACAATTGATAAAGGATGCCGCGAACCCATAGCAACTAATTCAGCAGGAAGTGTTAAGTCAAGGCTTGATTTCCCTCCCTCCTCCTTATATTTAAACTTTTCTTTTAAAACATTTACCTTTTCCTGGGCTTTATTTTTCAGCTCGTTCAACATCTCGCCAACCTCTTTCCGCATTTCGGGTGCAACACTTTTAAACTCGGCAAACAATTCGGTTACCTTGCCCTTTTTACTTAAAATTTTAATGCGGAACTCTTCAACACTTTCGCTGCTTTCAGCTGCAAAAGCTTCAATTTCGTTTAGCAATTCTTCAATTTTGTTTTTCATTTATTGGAAATAATTTATGCAAATATAATAATCTCATCGCATTTCGAAAGCTTAAAATAATGATGTATGGTTAAAAGCACCTTAAATACAAGTATTAAAAACAATAAATTTCAAAAAAACATAAAAATAAAAAAAGGCAATTATGAAATAATTTTGGGGGTATCAATTTAGTAATTGCTATTCTAAAGAAAATACTTATTTTTGTGAATTATTTGAACAAAAATATTATTAAAATAATAACTTTGTAAAAAATAAATTGCAGAATTGAACGCAACAAACTAGAGGATGCTAAAAGTAACGATAGATGGGCACAGCATAGAAGTTCCTGAAGGCACAACCATACTTCAGGCAGCTAGACTAATAGGAGGCGATATTGTGCCACCTGCAATGTGCTATTATTCAAAATTAAAAACCAGTGGAGGATATTGTCGCACTTGCATTGTAAAAGTTTCAAAAGGTTCTGAAAAAGATCCGCGACCAATTCCTAAGCCTGTTGCATCGTGCCGCACACCAGTAGCAGATGGCATGGAAGTTCAAAATAAAAGCTCCGCTGATTTATTAGAATCCCGTAAAGCCGTTGTTGAATTTTTATTAATCAATCACCCGCTAGACTGTCCTATTTGCGATCAAGCTGGCGAGTGCCACCTACAAGACTTGGGGTTTGAGCATGGTTTATCAAAAACACGTTATGATTTTACTCGCAGGGTATTTAACAAAATAGATATTGGCCCTTATATTAAGCTGCACATGACGCGATGTATCCTTTGTTATCGCTGCGTTAAAGTGGCTGAGCAAATTACAGATGGTCGTGTTCACGGTGTATTGAACAGAGGGGATGTTTCTGAAATAAGCACACTTATTGAAAATGTAGTTGAAAACGATTTTTCTGGTAACGTTATTGATGTTTGTCCGGTTGGAGCTTTAACTGATAAAACATGGCGATTTAAAAGTCGTGTATGGTTTTCGAAACCGATGGATGCACATCGCAATTGCACTAAATGTAAAGGGGAAGTTACCATGTGGCTTAAAGCCGATGAGGTATTGCGCATTACGGCACGCAAAGATAAATGGGGGGAAGTAGAAGAATGGATCTGTAACGACTGTCGTTTTGAGAAAAAAGACCTGAAAGACTGGGTAATTGAAGGGCCTACCGCTATTGATAAACATTCGGTAATTTCAGCAAATCATTACGAAAACTTATCATCTTTAAAGCTAGATATTTCTAAACAGCAAAACCAACTGAATAAAAAAAATTAACAAAACAAAGATTTAGCAAAAGCCCTATTAAAATGGGATTGGAGGAATTTTATTTATGACATTTTCATTTTTAATTTACAAATTAATTTTAGTGCTCACCGTTTTTCTTGTCACCTTATTTGTTGCAATGTATAGTACCTATGCAGAGCGCAAGGTGGCAGCTTTTCTTCAGGACAGGATAGGACCTAACAGAGCAGGCCCCTTTGGTATTTTACAACCATTGGCGGATGGTATAAAAATGTTTATGAAGGAGGAGGTAATCCCTGGCGCTTCTAATAAATCATTATTTATTTTAGGCCCTTCGCTGGTGCTTTTAACAGCCTGCATGACTGGCGCTGTAATTCCTTGGGGAGCGCCATTAATAATTAATGGTACTGTTTATCCTCTTCAAATTGCAGATGTAAATATTGGTATCCTTTATTTGTTTGGCGTAATCTCTATCGGTGTTTATGGAATAATGATAGGAGGGTGGGCGTCCAACAATAAATACTCTTTACTTGGTGCTATAAGAGCCTCCTCGCAAATGATTAGTTATGAAGTAGCGATGGGCTTATCCATTATTGCATTGGTGATGACAACAGGCACCTTAAGTCTAGGTCAAATAGTTGAACAGCAGCAGGGCTGGCATTGGAATATATTGGTACAGCCATTAGGATTTTTTATATTTTTTATTTGTGCCTTTGCAGAAACCAATCGTGCCCCATTCGATTTACCGGAATGTGAAACAGAATTAGTAGGGGGCTATCATACAGAGTACAGCTCCATGAAATTAGGCTTCTTCTTATTTGCCGAATATATTAATATGTTTATTTCATCGGCAGTAATTGCCACCTTTTATTTTGGAGGTTATAACATGCCTCTTATTGGGAGTTTTATTCAAAACCCAAATCACTTGGCGATATTAGGCGTTTTATTTTTATTTGTAAAAATAGTATTTTTTATTTTTGTATTTATGTGGGTGCGATGGACCTTACCTCGATTCCGTTACGACCAATTAATGAATTTGGGTTGGAAAATATTAATACCTTTGTCGATAATAAATATATTGATAACTGGCGCATTAATGATGCGAAAAGAGATTATTCAGTTGTTTTTTAATTAATAAGAAAAATGCAATTAACAAACAGATCAAAAGTTGTTGTTAAAAAAGAGTTGACGCTTGTCGAAAAGCTTTATATTCCTGCTATTTTCAGCGGGATGATAATTACATTCAAACATTTATTCAAAAAAAAGGTAACCATCCAATATCCCGAACAAAAAAGGGAGTTCAGTAAAATATACAGGGGCCAGCATGTTTTAAAGCGCGACGAAATAGGTGCAGAACGTTGCACCGCTTGCGGCTTATGTGCAGTTGCTTGTCCGGCCGAAGCAATTACGATGGTGGCAGCCGAGCGCAAGCAAGGCGAGGAGCATTTATACCGTGAAGAAAAATACGCTGCTACCTATGAAATTAATATGTTAAGATGTATTTTTTGTGGTGATTGTGAAGAGGCGTGTCCTAAGGAAGCAATTTTTTTAACCGACAGAAAAGTGGATAGTCTTTATACCAGAGCCGAATTAATTTACGGAAAAGATATATTGGTGGAAGGCATAGAAAAAAAGGATCTTATAGATATTAGTTTACGAGAAAAAGAGGAAGTAATAGCGTTTAAAAAAAATAAAGAATTTGCGCACAATAAAATATAATTATTGTAAATTATATTATTCAATATTAATGGCAAACATTTTTTTGGGTTAATTGTATTAAAAAAACACTTAACAAAGACAATAGTATTAGTTAAAAAAATAGTCGAAAAAATTTATGACTAAAGGGGTTCAATTATGATAACAAGCTATTTATTTTATTTTCTTTCTTTCCTTGCCATCATGTGTGCATTAATGGTAGTTTTTTCTAGAAACCCTGTGCATAGTGTTCTTTATCTGGTATTAACTTTTTTTACTATTGCAGGCCATTATGTATTGCTTAACGCACAGTTTTTAGCGGCGGTTCACATAATAGTATATGCAGGGGCTATTATGGTTTTATTTCTATTTGTTATCATGCTCCTAAACCTCAATAAAGAAACAGAACCTAATAAAAGTAATTGGCTAAAAGCAATAGCGGCAATAGTATCTGGCTTGTTATTAGTTGTTTTGGTGGGTTCCTTAAAAGGCGCTGAAAGTGTTGTTGTAACCAATGCGTTTAACCCTAATATTGGATTAATAGAAAACCTTGGAA
>Ga0114966_10001999_pt1 | contig 18406 bp, 23 predicted proteins | sample M_130207_XF_Meta_FD_87029 | JGI IMG/M metagenome (GOLD analysis project Ga0114966, IMG submission 87029) | Freshwater microbial communities from Lake Montjoie, Canada to study carbon cycling - M_130207_XF_MetaG | ecosystem: Environmental > Aquatic > Freshwater > Lake | place: Lake Montjoie...
ATCCTTTTTACCACAGGTGCTCAAGAGCCTGCGGTCGTCCTCCCTTGAGGGTATCTCCCCGCTCATGCTCGTCATCCATTTATGCGGGGTGTCCTCGTGGATGGTGTACGGATACCTGCGCAACGACCCCATCCTTGTCGCCACGAATTCCATCGCCGCGGTACTCGTAGGTACTATCGGTGTTCGCTACTTATTGGTGTACCTCAAAGGGAAACGATTGCCTTTACCGGAAAAGAATATTATTCCTTAACTCATCACAAGACTCGTGATACGATTCATCCTTTGTATCAGCTCGGAAGAATACTTATCGAGGGGTACCCCCAATTTTTCACAATAAGGCTCCAAATCTTCCTCTTTTATCTTTGTTAGCTTGTCATGCCTTTTTCCTAGGGTTTCCAATGGTTTTTTCAATCTGGAAAGAGAAAGTTTGGAGGCGGGAAGAGAAAAGGAAGACAACAACTTGTAAAATTTTTTCAACGCCTTGGGATCTTTGGAAACCCACATATAACTATTCACAATTCTCTCTGCCATGGTCTTGATTTTACTTCCCATCACAAAGTAACAGAAATCAGCATCGGTAGGGTCTTTTTTTTTCCGAATCCTTTCGAGCTTTTGAACCGTGCCTACCATGAACTGTTTCATGTCACGAATTTTTTGGGTATCGTTTTCCGGGGCGTGTTGGACAATCTTTTGGAATAGAGAGTGGAGAATTTGTAGTTCTGTCGATGGTTGCATTTTTTTCTAAAGTAAAGATTTTTATTTATTTTTTTCATCATGCTTGGTCTTGTGGTCCATGATGGAGCATCGGATGCCTTGTATCTTTCGCACGTCGTCAGGGGACACGTCAAATTCCTCACACCGCAGGGGTCCAATCCCGGTATGCTGTACCACTTTTCCGGGCACATACACCGGAAGCGATTCGTCGGAAGGTAAAGGAAGCTCTATCGCAGCCAATTTTTCCTCAATGGTAAACTTCATGGGCGTTCCAATAATCGTCACGGGAATCATTGTATCGTTGTTTTTGTTTTTTAATTCCAAAACAATCTTACATTACCCTTCATTTTTTTTTGGAATGGAAAAAACAACTTTGGTTTAAGGATTACAAAACAATACAAGAAAAATGCTCGAATAGCTCAGTGGTAGAGCGTTCGCTTCGTAAGCGAAAGGCCGTGGGTTCGAAACCCATTTCGAGCTTATTTTTATTCGGCTGAATAAAAAAAAAGATTTTTTTTTCTTTCCAGAGAAAAAAAAGAAAAGAAATATGGAACGAACCAAAGTCAAGAACCCCCTCACCGGAAAATGGATCTACAAGGACGGCGTCACAGCAGACACCCTCCGAAAACAAGGCGTCCGTATCACGGGCCCCACCAAGAAAGCCAAAGCGTTTGTACCTCCTCCATCCGGGTCGTACACGGTGTCCACCCCAAAGAAGAAATTTCCCGTGGACACCTCGGACGTCTCCTGGACGGTCAAGGCGCCTACCCGTACCTCGGAACGTCAAAAACTCTTGAAAACATGCGGAAAGAGCTGTTTCATGATGCCCGGTGACCTCAAATTTCCCGTCTGCAACAAGGACGCCCCTCCCTGCACCTACAATAAGAAGGGAATTACGGCGGCGTACGTCCGGGCCCGGCAGTGGGGGTACGAGGACGTGGCCAACAAGGTGGAAGCCCTCCGCAAAAAGCTGGGGCTGAAGACGGCCGTGAAAAAAAAGTAGTGAAAAAAAATTTCTTGCATAACTATAGGGTCGCCAAAAAATTATGAAATTGGAAACGTACACTACCCATAACACGTTGTTCCAATTTCCCTGTAACAACGGCTCGAAAACCATCCACGTCCCGACCACGATATCCATCGAATGCCTTTCGGAACATCCCACCACGGTCCTTTTAAGCAACTTTGTGCTGAAGGCTCCTCTCACCCTTCAGTTATCGGCCGTCAATCCGAGGAGCAAGGTCATGTTCCAAAATTTTGTTAAAAATTACGTTTCGTCACGTACACCACTTTCGGAAAGCGTTCTCGCGATTTCTGTTTCCAACTTTTTGTCCGTCGTGATTCGAGATTGCTACGCGGTTCTGGCCTCGTCCGAAGTAGAGGCTACACTGGTCACCGTTTCGGACCTCACCAATAGGTATACAACCTTGACTGTCCAGAATTCCACCTTCCATGGGAGAGGGACCACCTTCGAGTCCAAGGGATTTAATGTCCTCGCAATAAACAATATCAATATCGTGGGAGGGTTGCGAACGACAGGAGCCGGTGTGGTGGGTATCCACGCCAGCTACTTTCGCACAGTGACGAGTCCTTTCCCTACTCCCTCGACCTTTGCGGTCGATGTGGAACCGTCTTCGTTCCAAGTCACCAGCGTGAATATTTCTTCTTCCTACTTTGGCGTCCTGCAATCACCCGACGATACCACACCTTTCCTTCGCCTGCCGGCCTGTTCCACCAATAACGTCACCTTTGCCACGTTGGCCAACCTGCAAGGCAACACACTCGCCTTTACGAATCTCCCTTCCGAATACATCACCAAGGTTCCTTGCTAACTCTTAATTTTTTGGCACCCACTGCAGAATGGTCTGGTACGTTTCCAGTGCCGACACCAGCGTTCCCTCCCCGGGATACTCGTACTCGTTGGACCGCTGGTGCAACAACGACACCTCCAAGGGATACGAATCCATGCGGTAGGTCGTCACCTTGGTCGAGCGGTGAAAGACCGATAGGGGAATCGCGTACTGATTATCCCTCTTGATCTGGTAGTGGTGCATAGGGAGAGAGGCCATGGCTTCGTCGTGAAGGGACCGGGCCTGCAACGAAATCCACCGCAGGTCTTTCATGGACCGACGGCTGTTTTTAGAAAACGCGTCCCGTGGGCACAGGAGGATGAGATACCTCTTTTCGTTCAGCAAAAAACACGGGAGCTGGATACCGTACATACTGAACTCCTGGTCGTCACGGAGTTTGAGGAGCGTCGGGGAATCGTAATACCGGTTTATCATCTGGTACAGGTACTCTTTTTCGGGGTCGGTAAATACACTCATGTTTTAATAGGAAATTTTTATTTTGTTAAATATAAAAATAATGTCCACCAATCCAAATAATCTACAACCGGTGTACGGATGGGCGATGAATTTCACCACCTCGTCCCAGCCCTACACGACGCAACGCGACATTGTCGGAGGCCCGTCTTCCCCTCTTTTACCCAAGCCCTGCAATATTTTGCAACGCGACGCATCGGATTCCGATAAACCTCCCTTTTACACACTTGGACCGCTCCCCCGCGTCATCTGCCCGTACTACAATTACATTTTGCCCGACGCCTACCCGTACGGCGACTACGACACCGCGCCGAGCCCCAACCCGAAACAGTACTGGTACTTTCCCTATTACAAGAGCCCGGGTTTCTGGGACAATCCCGTACAGCGCATTCCCAAGCCTGGATAGACCCTGGTTAGACCCAAGCCTGGATAAACCCGAGCCTGGTTAGACTATTCGCTCACACAATCGAAATATTCGAGAGGGTGTACTGACACGAGGTCGCCGTGCATTTCGGATTAGACCCGTTACCGCACGGAGGCGACTCGAGCCAGTTGAGACCACCCGTCCACAGACTCCACACCAGCACGTTGCCCTTTCCCGTGTCGCAGGTCATCTGTTGTCCAAGCTTTGCCAGCCATCCCTTGTATTGCTCGTTGGAGGCGTCGTACTGTTGTCCAATCGCATTGGAACCCTGGGTTAATTTCACAGAGGTGGTGGAAAGATTTCCGGTGCCATCAAGTCCAAAAGTTATGGACGCGTGAAAAGGCATCAGTGTATTAATGGTATATTCTTCTCCTGGGCCGTACACCCGCTTGGGGTCCGTCTGTTGTCCTGATAAATCGTGGAAAAGGTACCGGGGGTCGGAAATGGTTCCCCCGAATCCCATGGGAGGAGCACCCCCGCAGTCGTTGGGGGCGCAGTGCATTGTGGTGTGCCACGCGTACCGGTTCGCTTCCATGAAATCGAGCTCGGTCGCCGAAAAAAACGTGGCGCACGCGTCGCGGTACCCCATGCCCTGGGACAGGTATACCGAGTAAAAAGTGGCGTTCAGGCCGCAGGGAACATTGGACAAATCGACGTCCCACGACAGCGTCTTTCCGAGGAGGGAGAAATACGACCAATCCCCCGACGTTCCCGACGGACTCGTGGAGAGCCTCAAACTGTTTCCGACGCCATAATTCAGCGTCATACTTGCCTTGTCCGTCACCACACCCTTGGCGTAATCGCTCTCCTCGCAAAAGAGACGGTAGTCTTTTTCCTGACCGTCTTCGGAAATTTCCAATGAAAACATTCTTTCTTCTTCTCTATCCTGTAACCAAGATTAAAAAAATTATATTTTACATGAACATAATTTTCTTCCATGGCCTCGATGCTTGTAGTCATTCTTTTTTTTTCTTGCCTTTTATTAGAAAATCAAGAAATGGGGGATACGAGTGGATGCCAAATCAACTCCAACAACCTCGCCGTCTACCTTCAGGGTGTCACCGTCACACCCTCGTCGAACATCACCTCGGAATATTTTGTGACGGGGTCACTGCCATCCTCCGCATCCACGCATCGTGTGTGGCAGTTTACAACCCAGGGCACACTCACCGGTCCTTTGACGGCCACGCTGACGTTGGATTATACTGTAGCCCATGAAAACTGCCCCAACTATAACATCACCTTTGACGGGAGGCTCAACGGGACATTTATCGTGCACAACCAGGTCTTCTCGGCGAATAAATTTATCTCGTACCAGCTCACGAGCACCTACGTGTTGGTATTGACACTCCGAATTCCAACGTCCATTCTGGAATGTTTTGGAGACAAGCCCCAACACTATTCTTTTAGCGTGTATGTCAACGATTTGACGGAAACTTCGTCCACGTACATCCTTGGCAATTTTCAGCAATCCGAACTGAATACGACCCAGGTACTACAAGGTACCACGTCCAGTGGAGAGCTCTGTAATTGGTCGAATGGTCAATCTTATTATTATGGGGGCTATGGGATAAGCTCGTCGATCAATACCTATACGGGATACCTTACATTGTCTCCTGCCGTCTTTTCCGAGAATTCCTGTTCCGGTCCAACCACTTTTGTCATTGATATTTCCTCGGGATTTCCCACTTATTCTTCTACGTCCAATTCTTACATCGTTTTGGGGCTTCAATTCGACGTAGGTCTATCCACAGCAGATCCTTTGACGCTGACGGTATCCGCCAATAATACCAGCACCTCGAACAAACTCTATTTTGGCTATTTTGCCTCGACGGGGAAGTACGGTGTACAACTTATCCTCGTGTATTCTTCTTCCAACACCTTGGACTCTTACGTGCTGTCACCATCCAATGATGGAAATTTTTTCATCACCGTGAGTCCCTCCAGTACCGTGACCTACCCGATTCTGGACGCTTCCGGATATGTCATGTACGAGACCACCGCTTCGACGGTAACACTTTTCGCCACTTTGGGCACCTCGGCTATTTATATTTCTTTTGCAACGACTCCTGTATCGGGTTATTCCTTACAGCTCAACAATTTCTCCACCAGTAGTACTATTTATCTCAACAACCCTTCCACGGGAAGCTACCAGCAAGTGTCCATCACCAACACAACCTCCACGACGTTTTATTACTGTGTCGCAACATGGCAAACCTATTCTTGCGCGGTATTGAGTTTTTCCTACACGACCAATAATTCGTTGACCTCGACGGTTATTGAGGGGTCGAATGATTGTACGTGGTCCGAGTCTCAAACCTATTCCTACCCCGGTTCCTATTGTAATGATGCCAGTGGCAATCCCGTGTATACGGGCTACCTACAGTTTGCGGTGAATTCCTCTTCGTGTACCGCACCCACCAATCTTGTACTGTCCATTTCTGATTTTCCCACGACGACCACGGGAACCGTGCTTTTGGGACTTGAATTCGATAGTACTACTTCCTATAATACCAACCCCTCCACCATTGTTATCGATTATGGAGCAACGACGATGTCGACTATATCTCTTCCTTCTAGTATTCCAGACGAGATACCAATTTATGGTTATATCCTTCTATACAATGCTTCCACGGGATGGCAAGTGCAAAATTATGCCACCGCCCTTACGTCCGTTTTGTATGTTATCAGTTCTTTTTCCTATTCTTCTTCTGTTGAAATTTTTATTTTGGATACTTCTGGAAATACATTATATTTGTATGATGGTGGCAACTTCACGCTTTTTTTTCAAAATTATCCCACAGTGTATGTGAGTTTTATCTCTTCTCCTTCCCAGAATGAAATTTTTGCGGGATATTATACATATCCCTACACCTCTATTTATTTTGCCACAACGGTTCAACAATACCAACTCATCGAAAACTTTGAAGATGCAGCCTACTATTATTATTGTAATACTTCTTGGGGCACCGATTCATGTTAACTGAAACATTATTTATGCACGCAATCCCCGCAATTCCAGCAGTTCAACAATTTTTTCTTCCCTTTATTTATATTTGGATAAAATAGTGACATAGTTTTCCCTGGAAATCTCCATTTTTCCCAACCACAGGGTGACCATACTTTCTCCGTGTCCCTTGATTTCTTCAAAAGCTCGTGTGGCATCCTTGCCATGGTATTTTTCCAGAATTCGTCGACCTCCAGGGTGCTGGTCCGCATAGTCGGTCACGTCAAAATAGTGATGATCGATTATCATCACTATCCTCTTTTTGGAAAGAGTGGTCATTCTTACGCTGTATAATGTCCGTCATCTATGAGTATGCAATATTAATTTTTCTTTCACGTTACGAATACATGCACACCTGTGTCGTATCAAACTTGCACCTTTCCGTATCCTTTCGGATTTGGTCGACATCTTCCAAAATGCTCTTGTTGGGGTAGCGTTCAAAGAGGTACTTTTGGAGGATGCACGTCGTCACCTTGAGGTTGCGGATTTTTTCGTAAAACGTGTCAAAATCGGCACGCTGGGATGGAAAAAATTTTTCAAGCATCTGATACACCTGTGATTTGCACGTGTACTTGAATTCCAGGACGTAGTCGATGCGCCCGGGTCGACAGAACGCAGGGTCCAATTTCAAAAAGTAATTGGTGGTGATGAAAATAACAAGGCCGTTCTTGGACTGTACGCCGTCGAGGGAATTAAGAAGCGCGCTAAACGTGATCTGCGACGTCTTGTCGTGCCTCTCCCCCATCAGACAGTCAATGTCTTCCAACAAAAGCACCGTGTTCTTGGGGACGCTACTCACCGCCCGTACAAAGCTTAAATCATCGGTCTTGCGGGATAGTGACAAGACCCCGATATTCTTTTGGCATTCGGACACCAGCGACATGATGAGGGACGATTTCCCGGTGCCAGGAGGGCCATGCAGGCAATAGGTGCGGTGGTAGGGGATGCCAAATTCCGAATAGACCTTTTTCGTCTCGGGCAATAAAAAACGGTCGAGGTCCTTGACAATACTGTCGCGCTCTAACGTCGGGAGGTAGATCGTATCGACCTTTCGTCGTTCGACGGTATTCAGCTTGTCCCAGAAATCATCGGTCCAGTGGTACACCACCAAGTCCTTGGAAGAACTGTTCTGGTTTTCCCACTTGGAGATATATTTAAGGGACGCCAGGACCAACCGGTCGATGGGTTCTGTGCTCTCCCCGTCCATCTCGAGATGAAGGGACAAGACGGACTCAAAGACGGAAGGATTATCGATGGATTTGTAGAGATGCTGGGTATCTCGGTTTTCAATTTTGAGTGTAAACTCTTTGTCTTCCCAAACAAAATGGTATTCGGGCACCCGGGGGTCGATAATGTACACGGGATGGGCGACCACGTCGCATTTCAGGTCGGAACACAGATTTTTCCATTTGTCCTCGAACTGGTACAGGTACCGGCGGTGAGGAATTCCTTGGTTCGTAAAAAAATATTCGAGATAGAGAAGAAGAGCACCAAACGTATTAAAATTACGGTTGCTTACCTCGACAGCGACCATGTTTATTTTTTATAATGCGGTATGACCTTAAGCTTTTTTTTAATCACAAAACTTTTTCTTTTTCTGTGATTAAAAAAAAAATGTACACACCGCTCTCTTCCAAAGAAAAAAAATGCGCGTGCCAGGGATGTCGATGCAACTTTACCGGGATTACCCTCGTCGAATCGCTGCTCACCCCGTCTGCGGTGCCCGGAGGACTCATCGTCCAGTCAAACGCATCCGGTACTGCATCCCTTCTTGTGACCAATAAACCCGAGTTTTATATCCACGTCGCGGTGCGCAATATCAAGAATATTACCATGTCCCACATCCACTTTTATAATACCAAGGACCCGAAAACCAACGGGCCCATCCTCTTGTGGCTGACCAAGACCATGACGCATCCCGTGCGTTCCCTGGATGGCACTCTGGTTTCGCAAATGTTTTCCACAGCGGACTTTGAGGCACCGTACAAGAATATGCCACTGGAAAAATTTAAACACCTTGTGGAGCACGGACACCTCTACTTTAACGTGCATACCACCGAGAATCCCAATGGTGAGCTTGCGGCGCCCGTCACACCTGTTTTACAACTTGGTTCATGATACGTTATTACACGTGTAAACCCCACGCGCCACTGACCAACATCCCACATGTCCCGCTACCCTCGATGTCCTCCCAATTTCTATCGACGCGTTCCAACCGAAAGTACCCCTTTTCTCCCCATTGCTCTCCCCAGCTATTCCGTACCACCCAAAACTTCAAACCCGTATCGTCCTCTTGACCAAATCCCACGAGTTGGACCGCATGGTCGACTTCCGTACCGCAATCCCAGTTTCGAATGACTCCTCCGGTATACAGCTGGAAAACAGAGGAACGCGCCGCCACCCCGATGACAAGGGGTCCCTTCTCCATCAAGAATTTTGAGAGATGGGTGTCCGCGCCACCACCGACATGGAAACAGCCCCGAGGAGTGAATTCCACGACCGTCGAATCGATGGTGGTAAGACAGGCATCCTGGTGGGGGAGGTAGGGGTACGAGGACTCGTTCACCACGCCGCGCGACACCATGTACTGTAGAGCCGCGTCGATGTAGCCCCCCGAGCATCCAAAACTAGAGTCGCAACAATCGACGAGCTGTTTTGGAGAAAAGATGGGGGCGTTTTCAAAAAAACCACCGAGCATCGCGACGCTCTCGGCGACCTCGATGGAAGCAAACGCCCAACAACTTCCACAGCTCCCCTGGTTTTTTATGGGGGTGAGCACCCCGTGGTCGCGCCAATCAAAGGATCGTGGCAAGCTTTCATTCTTCTTGTCCTCGGTGTCTTGTTGTTGTAGTTCGTTGCACGCGTCCGCAGTGCCGGAAAAAAGTTTGCGCCTCGTAAGAAGTCCCAAACGGGCCCGCGCGAATTCTTCCAGGGTCTGGTCCGCAAAAGGACCCATTCCGAGCGTTAGGGACGATGTTGGTTTTGCGTTGAACTGGTCAATATACTGTACATTCGTCGTAAAAATATCGAATCGTTCCATAAATACAGAGGGGGTACTGTAGGTGATATTGTACACCAGCAGGAATTGGTGGAATAGATACGCGTAATAGGAATATTGCATTGTTGTTTTATGTGGTGAGAAAATATTCTTAAATTATTCAAACACACGGATGCATCCCAGAATCCATTGCAGGTCGGCCAGCCGTGGGTCATCCGGGTTGTTGACATCGATGTTGGGCACGGTGGTGGGAGACGAAGAGGGTCCGCTGTACGACAGCTGGGTCCCATACGACGTCGCACAGTTTGTTGGACCCGTTGCATAAGAAATCCCGAGCTTGTCCGTATTATCGTTGCACGCGACATTCCCGGCCCAGTCACCACAAATCGCGAGGTTGATGACCATGCGGAGGTTCTGGAAATGCAAAGGGTCGCAATCCGCCGTGGGTAGAGCATGCACACCCACGGGCGCCCCCAGCGTGTTGACGTCGAGGGTGTCGGCCGTCAAGACGTCGCGGATGGGTGCTACCGTCGGGTCGGGAAAGAACCATAACCGAATCACCTCGTCGGCGACCTGGCACACGTACACCCCCTTTTTCATATCGCTTTCGGAGGTCACGGTCATGGAGCATCCCTGGGTGCCGTTCTGGGCGCTCGGGTCGCGGGGACGCGCCTTTTCGAGGATGGACGCCGGAGCCCCTCCTGAATTACAGTCGCTGTTTTCAAGTGTTCCACCTGACGTGGTGCTCATGGTCGACGTGCACCCCGCCGTGGTGTGTAGCGTGAAATGATTCTTGTTTTTATCGGTATTGACCTGCTCGATGATATCGACCTCGCCAAACGCCGGCCATCCGCCATCAAAAGCATGGCCCGAATTAATCCCTGTTTCCCATATTTCACGGTTGGGAGTCCCGACGAGCCAGAACGCGGGCCACGCACCGCACCCCGTGGGGATTTTAAAGGCATTGATGACAATCACGGCGTTCCGTACCAATCGGCGGGATTCGAGGCGAAGGGTCGCGATACCAAACTCGGGGGCCTTGGCTTGGATGGCCGCCGCATTGTTCTTGAATTTCATCGACTTGAGTGCCGTGCCTCCTGTCGCACTGTCCTTGGCGACCAAAATATCGGCATTCGCGGCACCGACGAGGTAGCTCTGGATGCCGTTGGTCGGGTCCTGGAACCACATCCCATTGTAGTAGCCATCCGGTGTCATGAGGGGTTCTAAAGACGTCAAATTGACCGTGTCCCAGTAAAAGTCTTTTGACACCAGACCGGTGAGCGCTGCGGGGGAGGCATACGCCGTGCGTCCGATATACAGGCGCCATTTGGCGGGATTGAGAAAATCGTCGGCTGTCGACGATTCCTCCACGAGTGTGAGTGTGGTGGTGGTGCTGGGGTTGTTGTCGCTTGACGAGGATGTCTTGTTATGGGGACGCAGGACGAAATAAAGAACGAGGCCTATAACAAGGAAAAGGATGATGACAAAGACGATCACGAGGGTGGTTATGAGAAACCGTTTGTTGTGAACTGCCATGTGGGGTATTTTTTTATTCGTAGGAGCAAAAATAAAAAAAAAATGTGGATTTTCACGAAACACGTTTATTATTAGGAACAAAGTCGTTAGCATTGTAAGAGATAATGAAAAATCCAAAGGTTTAAAGATGGGATATTTTCCATGGAAATGAAACAATATCAACATTATGGCATCATGACGCTCTCCATGGTCCTTGCAGGATTCATGTCCACCATGAACACGTGGTCTCCGAACTGGGGAGACGTCTACTTCTCTCTGAACGATGTGTACATGGTGGGTATCATGACGGGTTTCATGTTTTTTTTCATGGGTCTTTTCACGAGGAAATGGAAAGAAGCCCTTGTTGGAGGCATCGTCGGTTCACTCTTTCTCATGGCGGTGAGATTCCAGTGGTTTATCGGGCAACGTCAATACCTCCGTCAAATGATTCCCCATCACGGCATGGCGGTCTTTTTAAGCCAGAAGCTGTCGCAGAAACCAAATACCATCCAGCCGTATCTCGACACCATCATTAGAAACCAGTCCGATGAGATCCGGTATATGAAATATGTGCTCGGGGGTTCATTATCGACTACCTCCGAACAAGAAGGTACAATGCAAACACGAGCCATGCAAAATACGGAACAAGAAGAGCACCGGCCAGCCAGTACACCGACCAGAACACCCATGTGGTGGCAAAGACCGCGATGAGGAGCAAGAGGAGGTCGATAAGGGAGGCGCGACGCCATCCGAGTAAAAAATACAGAACAATCCACAACACGTTGAGAAAGAGTTGGGAAGCAAAAAGACCGTAGCCCAGGGCGTTACCACCGTGGAGGCTGTAGAGTATGCAACTAATGGCCATCATGATGTAGAGAATCGGCCACACGATGTGGAAGACCACGGGTGGTGGTGTCCATTGTGATGTCGACGATTTGTCTTGTTTCATTTTATACTAGGTATCGTATTTATTTTTTCAGCCATCGGTCTTTCAAGATTTGTAAAAGACGATACCCCTTTTGGATGTCCATCGCGGTGTCGCTCTGAAGCAACGAATTACCCTCAAAGTGATGACGGAGCTCTCGTTTCATGCTCTCGCGATAACTGGCCGGCGTCTTGTGGAGCACGCGTAAAAATTCACGGTACAGTGAACGAGACATTTTTTTTATTTTTACTTCTAGGTTCTATAGTTTCACAAAAAAAAAACAAATTTATCCCGTTTTCAAACCCTTTTTGCGCCACCGATTCATTTCTTGACGACGCCTATTTCTTTTACCCGCCAATTGGGACGTGGGTTTCCTTCCAAGACCACCACCCACTTGTCTTCGTTCCAGGACGGCGGTTTCCTTGATACGGGTTGCGCGCGTGGTGTAGAGACGTGATTGTTGTTTCATCATTCTTTTTTTAGGAGAGTGTCTATGTGGTCTACGAAGGATTCAATTTTTTTGTTGTGTTTGGTGAGTTCCAAAATTGGCAAATTTTATTTTTTCTTGATTCAAAATAGAATCAAAATCAATAAAAAAAATGGTCTTGACGTTCTACTTTGACGTGAACGACCCCGAATTCTCTAGTACTACCACGACCGTCAGTACGGAACCCGGGGACTATATCTCCCAGTCCTACGTCAAGGCCCCGCTTTATGATTCCACCACCAACCAAAAAATAGGGTACAAGGTGACCACTTCCACGCTTCAACAAGTCGGAGAGAATCTTTACTACATTGTCAACTCGTCGACGTACAATATCGACGGTCAAGGCACGATTTCATGGAACGGCTTTTATGAGAACACGGTTCCCAGCAACCTCTACCCCCTGGGTACGGTGCTGAAATCCAATATTGTGTCCACCTCGGGTGCCTACTTGAATAAACAAGGAACCGTAAAACTCACCGTTCTTCCTTCGGGACAGCGGAACGTCAAGGTGACGTTGTTTTGTGGATAATGTGGACAGACAAAACACTGGACTTTCAAGACATGAACCGAATGTTCTAGGGTTTCTTTCAAGTACACTACTACAATAGGATAAAATGTTTTTTCACCTAAAAAAACATTATTCGTCCGCTTTGACAATATCCATCTACTCTTGTTCCTCTTCGTCTTCTTCCTCGTTTTCAGAGTCTTCTTCGTCTTCGTCATCCTCCTCGTTTTCAGAGTCATTATCGGACTCATCATCCGCATCATCGTCCTCGTCATCCTCGTCATCCTCGTCCTCGTCATCATCCTCTTCATCGTCCTCTTCATCATCATCATCGTCCTCATCGTCATTCTCAAAATCCGCAGGAATGTACCCATGTTCCTGCGCCCAATTCACAGCAATCTCTTCTTCGGGGGTCCTCTCGTGGATGAGGATGACATAGTCAAAAGGACACCCGCGTTCCAGCACCCACTGGAACATTTCCAAATTGCCCAGCGCCGAACGACAGGTTTCTTCGTCCCAGGGATACCCGTGTTCATGCAACCACCGCAACATCTCAAAATTGTTGCGCTTTGCGGCATAATCGCACGCCCTTTCATCCCGAGGGCATTCGTTCTCGTACAGGTACTCCAATACCGCCTGATGACCCCCATCGACCGCTGCGGTCGTGGTGTTTTCGGACCATGGAAATCCGTGAGCGCGTGCCCACACAAGCCTCTTGAGGTCACCGCCAAACGCAATTATCGTACAGACGTCGGCGGTAGATTCGCATCCCGTTTGATGGGCCCATTCCAACAATTCCCAATGACCTTGCATTGCCGCATTCATGGTGGTGTCATGCGCCCATCGACACTTATGTTCACGCGCCCATTGTAACATCTCCAGGTTGCCGACACTGGCCGCGTGGCTACACGTCTTATAATCCCATGGGTATTTGTGCGCGCGTGCCCATTTCAACCACTCGAAACGGTTCTTCTCCGCAGCACTCGCGCATTTCTGGGAGTGGGGGGTTGCCTTGATCCATGCCCTGAATTCCACCACTTCCTTGTAGACCCACGTCTTGTCGGAAAATTCCGTCTCAAAACGTTCCATGTCCATGGTCTCTATGACCCGCAACAGGTGGTGAGGAATGTCCTTGAGCGAACAGAAATCGAGAGTTTTCAGAACATCAAGGATAGTCTCCTTCTCGATGGAGGAATGGGCGTCCATAATAAACGGGAGATGTTGACGATGGGTATCGGGTAAATTCTCCACGTCAATCTCGGTCAATAACGACATTTGTTTTTGCTTTGTTTTCTGGAGGTGTGAGGTTTACCATCAATTTTTTTTTCAATCACCTATGATGCAAAATAACTAAAAAAACAGTTCATAGCTCTTACTCTTTTCAAGTTCATAATCATCTGGATAATCATCTAAATTCGAATTCATAAAAAACCATGTGTCTAAAACCCTAACATACTTCATTCCGAGAGCATCAAATTCACGAGCATGAAATTTTTGGTAAGCCCGTTGAAGAATTCTAATTTGTCGATGGACCTTGCTCCACTTCTCTCGATGCCCGGCTCCAAACTCGTCAATATGACGCACAATATCTTGCGGTAATGTCTCCATCCTTCCTCTCCTGTGATGAATTTTGATTTTATAGTGGAACTATAAAATTATATCGTTGTGAGAATGTTGTACGTACGTGAATCGAATCCGCTACAGAGTCTCATTTCCATTGCGGAAAAAATTCGTTTCCTTTCATTTTTTATGTTTACCGGTGTACACCAAGTTATTACCCTTCGTTTCATTGTAAATAACAACCTATCTAAAGAAATGAAGAACTGTATAAAAAAAGAACATGTCGTATAGAGCTTACGTCCCCCAATTCCTCGACCGCGTCGCGCTGAAAGAAAAGAACCGCAACGCGCCCGAGGGTTATAAATTCTGCAACGCCATCTGCCAAGATTATCTGCCCAAGACCAATTTTTCAAGCGTCCACGTCCTCTGTAATTCGTGCCGGAACCGCATCCATCTCGCCGAGAAGCAGGTGGCCTCACAAAAAATTTCCATGGACGATTTCCACAAGGACCCCATGGTCGTGTACAAGACCCATCCCGACGGGGTGCTAGTCACCAAGGCGTGCATCGTCTGCAAGAACGACAAAGCCATCTTTCAGTACGAGCCGAACCGGAAGGAGTGCAAATCGTGCCATGGTCTCCAAGCGGTAGCCCGCAACCGGGACAAGATGGCGGACTACCTCGCCGACATTGAAAAGGTCAAGACCAACATGGAACACCTGGAGGTGTACCTGGAACACATCCCCAAGGACACGCTGATTCTGTTGGTGGCCCATTACCAGGTGGGTCGGAAATCGTCGGACGTGAAATCGACCATGGTCCATAACATGGTCCAGCATTTCAAGGCACTTCTTTCTCCCGATACATGCCGGGAAGGGTGTGGTGCTACGGTGGTCGAACCTCATTCCGCGTGTGGAACGTGCCAGGAAAAACCGGTCGTTCACAAGAACGAGAAGCGACAGCAATTCATCGACAATTTGGACACGCTGGTGGAGGAGATGAAGCCGATGACGAATCGTGCGTTGGATGTCGATAGATTCAACAAGGACCAACTGACCATGGTGGCGAGGAAGCTGGGCCTCAAATTCGAACAAAAGATTCCCAAGAACGATTTGTTTGATTTGGTGAATGAGGCGTTGGAGACGCGAGAAGAAGAACGTGAAAAAGCAAGGGCGGTCGAGGAACTGCAACTTGGTGTTGCTGATAAAAGAGTGGAAGATTTAGTGATGAACGGTCTGACGATTCAAGCCCGTGACAGCGATTGCTACATCAACGCGACGATGCTATGCAAAGCTGGAAATAAGCGGTTTAATAATTGGTACCAACTGGAAAGCACCAAAAACTTGATTCAAGTGCTGTCTGACGACCTTGGAATTCCAATAATGACCTTGGTTGATATTACAAAAGGTGGAAATGTGAATAATTGTTCACAAGGCTCGTGGGTTCATCCCGACCTTGCTGTCCAGTTAGCGCAGTGGATTTCACCCGAGTTTGCTCTTCGTGTATCTCGTTGGGTTCGAGATATTGTCATAACCGGTAATACTCAACTTCATTCTGAAAAGACCAACGCCCAGCTCATCGAAATGCAGATGGAGATACAGAAAAAAGACAAACAACTGCAAAACAAGGAAGAGCAGATAAAAAAGCTTGAAATCAAGCATAAATCTATCCTGCAACGGCGTGACTATTACAAGTTCGAGAAGGGGTCCTGCTTCTACATTATTCGTGTCAATGATACCGATTTTAAGCTCGGATACGAAGGCATTGATATCAATATTCGACTTCGCGCCTACCGTACCGGAAATCCATCCGCAAGGGTCTGTCATATTGTCTACTCTTCCGATGCCTTTCTTATTGAACAGAACATGCTCAAGCGTTTCCAGTACAAGAAATTGGAACAAAATCACGAGGTCGTCACAGAGGTGTTGTTAAGCGACCTAATTCATACTTGTCATACCATTGTCGAATTTTTCCATCTCCATTACCACGTTGTTTCGGCGGATTCACTTGAGAAATATAATGAAAGTTGATAAAATAAAATCGATATTCTCCTAATTTAATTTGAATTGTGAAACGGGATATATATCCCGTGATACAAAAAAATGTTGGTAAATAATTTGTAAGAATGTTCATCAATACGTGATATTTTGTGAGTATTTAGAAAATACTATTTTTACAATACCTCAAATGCTGGGATCCCAGTTTCGATTTTGTAAAATGACACTTTCTAAATTATATATCGAAACTGGGATCCCAGCTTTGATATTTTTGGAATATTTCAAGGGTGATTAAACAAACGGGTCCGAGTACCGGCTGTCGTACCGGTTATAGTGGAACTTCCACAGGTCCCTCGAACCGAACCGGAATTCCTTGGGCACCTCCTTGGCCTTGTACCAGAAGAGGCAGTCTTCCAGGGTGTTGGAGGTGGTCGCGTTATGGATATAGAGGGCGGTATAATTGTCAGTAATCTGGTCCATGATGCTACAGAACATGCTGAAATCCGGAACCACACCCGCATAATTTTCCCAAAGGGACTTGCGGTTCCTCAAATTACTCTCCCTCAAGATAAAGACGCCGTCCACATTGGTCCGGATCACTGGCTTGATGTCCATACAGTACTGCAGGGAAAGGATGAACCACATTTTCCAATGTCTACCGTTTTTATATAGTCCTTGGAAAAGAGACTTGTTAAAAAGCTTGGGGTCGTCGGTACAATCATCCAACAAAAGGACGGCCCATGGATTCGCGATATGTTTCTTGGCGGCCTTTTGTCGAATCACAAAATCCTCAATCTTTTTTTCGTTGAGCTTGTTAAACACAAAACTCGAGGGAACGATGCGCTTGTAGTGGCCGTTGCTGTCCTCGGTCCCCGACATGATGAGGGCGACGGGAAAAATGTGGCGTTTCTCATACAGGAGAGAGGTGATGAGCGTCGTATTGTGCGTAACGGTACCATCCCCTAAACAGAACCGGCCGTTCCCGTCCAACTCAAAGCCAAAGAAATCGTCGTCTTCCGACGCCAACGAAACAGTGATGGGGTACACGGCGGAAACGTCGGTCCATGAAAATTCGAGGGGAACGGCGTCCTCCTTATTGTTATCGGAAGCAAAATAGGGTCGTTGGAGACGCCGACAGCATTCCGTGGTACCGCACCCAGCAGGAAGCTTACCCCTAAAAATTCCTTTCCAGGCATAGCCCCCGTATTGTTGGAGAATAGACGTGTCTTGGATGACGTGTTGACATTGGATTTCAAGAATATGATTATCCTCGAACGATTTCAGGCATAGAATATGCTCGGAATTCACGACGTAGTCCCTGCCGTAGGGATGCTGGTGCACCCTGTACATCCTGTCTCGTCCTCTTCCTAGTGACAGGACGGTTCGAGGCGTCCCATCATCTCCAAATACCTTGTCGCCCACGACCACATCCTGGACCTTACGCACGGAAAAATCGTGCATCAGAACCAGCGTATCGCGTGCAAAACATTTTCCCGTTCCTGGTTTCCCGATGATGACAATCTTGGAACCGCCCTGCTCCGGTCGGGTCATGGTCGTGAGATTGGGAGGGATGATATCCACGTCCAACTCTCGGATCTTGAGCTCCATTTCTTCTTTTTTTTTGGTTTTCGTGGAAACAAGTGTTTAAGCTTGTTTGTGCTAGAAAAGGAACGCATCATCCTCGTCTTCCTCGTCGTCCAATTCGTCAGGGCGTATCCAGGAGGACGAGGAAGGTTTCACGAGGCAACGTCGTAGTGCGAGGCCTTCCCTGTCGGCGTCTAGGATTACGTAGGGAGTCTTGACCGCGATGCGTTCCATACACCCAGTGTCACAAACATTGTACCATTGTTCGAGGATGGAGAGGGACGCGTCCATGTTCCCCACCAATACATTCCCGTTTTCCAAAAAGAGGAGATATCGTTTGGTATCCGCGTACACCAACCGTATGCTG
>Ga0114966_10002000_pt1 | contig 18404 bp, 18 predicted proteins | sample M_130207_XF_Meta_FD_87029 | JGI IMG/M metagenome (GOLD analysis project Ga0114966, IMG submission 87029) | Freshwater microbial communities from Lake Montjoie, Canada to study carbon cycling - M_130207_XF_MetaG | ecosystem: Environmental > Aquatic > Freshwater > Lake | place: Lake Montjoie...
AAATATTGGCATTTTACTTGAAAATTTAAATAATGAAGATTATAAACTAAATTTAAATTTAAATAATGAAAACCTATCTGTTTCACTTAATGTAATAAATTAAATATCACAATTACATTCAAAATTTTGAGGAAAAAATACAAGTGAATTTAAATATCTAAAAAAAAATAATAATGACATGTTTAATCCATATTGGAATGATTTTATTACATCTAGATGGAAATTTTTTAAACAAAAATGGATTCATATTTTAACTGAAGAGCAACTAAATATTGGTCACTACATTGCAACAAATTTTTTAAATATTCAACAAAAACTTAGTGATAAAAATTTAACTTTGTGTCATGGTGATGTTAAATCAGCAAATATATTTTACAAAATAATTAATAATGAAAGTTACGAACCTTATTTTATTGATTGGCAATATATTATATTAGGAAAAGGTGTTCAGGATTTAGTATTTTTTATGATAGAAAGTTTTGAAACAGATAAGATGAAAATTTATAAAAATTTATTTAAAGAATATTATTATGTAAAACTGTTAGAAAATAATATTAGTTATTCAAAAGAAGAATATGAAAATGATTTTAAAAATGCTTCGTATTATTTCCCTTTTTTTGTAGCTATGTGGTTTGGCACTATTTCAGAAGATGAATTGATAGATAAACAATTTCCTGTTCAATTTATTAAAAGATTATTCAATTTTTATATAATATAAATTTTGTATAATTTAATTTTTATTACAATGATCTACATAAACTTGTAACATTTGTGGATTTATTTCTCTCTCCCAATGTATTGATTCTTTGTGTTTTAGTAATTTAACACTTGAAAATTTATTACATTGTATAATTATTCCATTATTATGCAGTCTTTTTGAAAATTCAACATCTTCCCCCTTCCCCCAAACTAAATTTTCATTTAATAAAAATAAATTTGCTATGTTTTTTTTAATAACATAATATGCTCCTGAAACATACATATATTTATTTGTTTTTATATTATTTACGAAATCATAAGGAAGTAAACAATTTTCACTAAAATATGGGTTTATATCATCAGGCGAATAATGAATATTTAAATAATCTACTTTATATGGAAATAATGAATAATCTCTGAAACGATTACCATTTACATTGATTATTTTGTTAATACAAAACTGAAAATTATTACCAAATTTTAAAAACCCTTCATACCAGTCACTATTAAATTCTATATAATCATGTAAAAAAACAATATTTTCATATTGTGCGTTTTTTGCAATAATATTTTTTTTCCTTGTTATCCACCCTTCTTTAATTTGTTCATTAAAATAAAAAATTTTTACTTTTTCGTTAGTAGGAATTTTAGTATTACCAATAATTATTATTTCATAAATAGGAATTTTATTATTTTCTATTGAAGTAATAATTTTATTTATTAAATCATCATTGTAACCATTAGTTATAATACCAAATGTAAACTCCATTATATTTTATAATACTATAAAATATAATTTTTCATATTACGAATATTTCATACAATAAAATTAAAAATAAACAAAATAATTTTTGTTTTGTATAGTAGCTGTTTGTGGTTTTTCTTCTTCTATTTTATATATTTTTTTATTTAGTATATTTGTTTGTGTTATTGGTAAATTAAAGACTGTTTGCCATATTATAAATCCATTTGTTACTTTTGGTAATAAATTAGTAATATATTTATCTCTATATTCTTTTTCTATTTCAGTAAAACAATAATTTGAAATTAAAAATAAATTTTTCTCTTCTATTTCTGAACCATAATTAAAAGCTGAATGTGTACTATAAGAAATATTAATAATATCTTTATGTAAAGAAATGTAATTATCTATTAAAATACATATTTCAGGTAAATCTATAAAATAATAGTGGTCGATTCTAATATCTAATATTTTTGAAAAATAACATAGGCCTAAAAATAAACCACCATATCCGCAACCAACTTCAACTATATTTTTTGTATTATTGCTTAATTTATAATAATTTAATATTATTAATGAATGATACACATATCTTAAAGAAGTAGGACTACAAATTACAGTTGTTTTATCTGGAAATGTAAAATGTTCTTTTTGAGGAATTCCATATTTATCATTAATTATAATAAAATCTTTAATATTTTCAAATGATATTTCTGGAAATAAAGTTGTAATAGTTTCATTTATTAATTTTATATATTGTTTGCCTTGTTCGTTTGAAACGTGTTCTAATATTCCGTTATAATTTTTATTTGATTTGAAATTACTATTAGATATAGTGTTTTTAGTAATATTACTTACAAAATTTAAATAACTATTGTACATAAATATATAATTAATATTAATTTATTTCTTTATATTTATTTTATTATATAATGTTAATTATAAAATTTTTATTATATAATGTTAAATAAAAATGTTAATTAAAAATAATATAACACTTATTATAATTTAAAAAAGAATATATATATTATAATAAATATGTCTACAATACCTAAAATAATACATCAAATCTGGATTGGACCTAAACCAGCTCCTACAAAATTAATGGATACATGGAAAGATAAAAATCCTGATTATACATATATTTGTTGGACAGAAAATAAAATAAAAGAATTAGGTTTTAAATTTAAATGTCAAAAAATTATTGATACAATTGATTTATACCACGGCAAAGCTGACATTATGCGTTTGGAAATATTATATAAATATGGTGGCATTTATTTAGATGCCGATTCTATATGTGTTGAACCATTAGGAAACGATTTTATAAATAACACAGGATTTGCTACATATGAAAATGAAGAAAAAAGAGGTGATTTAGTAGCAAATGGTAATATGGGTTTTATTCCAGGACATCCTCTTTGTTTTGATGCTATTAATTATATATTAGATAAAAATAACTTACAATATATTCTTACTAATCCACCATGGATTGCTTTAGGACCTGGATTGTTAACAAAAATGTTAAAAACCGAAAAATATGTAAAATTTGTAGTTTATCCTAGTTTAACATTTCTACCATTGCATTTTACAGGTCAAAAATATGAAGGTCATAAAAAGGTTTACGCATATCAGGAATGGGGATCAACAAAACAAAATTATGATTCGATGAATCAAATAGAATTGCCTTATGAATATAAAGAACCAAATTTATGGGTTTCTGTATTAATATCAAGCTATAATACAAAACACATTTATATAGTAGAATGTATAGAATCAATAAAAAATCAAATAGGTCATTTTGGCATTGAATTAGTTTGGATAAATGATGGTTCAAATGAATTGAATACTAAACTTTTAGAACATGAATTAAATAAATTTGTTTCAACAACACGTTTTACAAATTTAAATTATAAAAAAATGGATTCAAACAAGGGAATTAGTTTTTGTTTACGTGAAGGAATTAATTTTTGCTCACATGAAATAATAATTAAAATGGATTCGGATGATATTATGGTTGAAAATAGGATTAAAACACAATTGAATTTTATGAAAAATAATTATGATTGTGTTATGTGTGGTTCGAATATTCATATGTTTAAAACTGTAAATAATAAAGAAAAGCAATTTTTACAGAAAACAAATCATAATTACAAACTTAGTTGGAATGAGTATAAACAAAATAGGTCACATTGGATTATGAATCATCCATCATTATGTTATAAAAAATCGGCAATTTTATCTGTTGGTAATTATAATACAAAAATGGGATCAATGTCTGAAGACCTTGAATTAGAATTAAGAATATTGAAAAAATATGGTGTTATTTATAATATTCAAGAACCGTTATTATATTATAGAATACACGAAAATCAAACGACTTATGGAGGTAATTCAATGAAGGCCGAACATGTTCAAAACCGAAACAACTTTATTGATGATTTAATTAACAATTGATACAAAATATAATTTTTAATAAATGTTAAATATTTTTAATAAATATAATAAAATAATAGTGTTATTCATTTATTTTTTATCACAGTTTTAATTTAAAATCATATAATATTTAATATTATATGATAGAAGAGGAATTTATAATGCTTATTATGAATTGTAAAAAATATATTAAAAAGGCAAATTACCAAAAAGAAACTTGGATAAAAACATTACCATCTTATATAAAATATTATCACGTTATAGGAGATAATAATCTTGAAACAGAATATAAATTTGATGAAGAATCACAAATTTTATATGTTAACACGGATGATGATTATAACTCACTACCTAAAAAAGTAATTACATCTTATAAAGCAATAAATGAAACATTTATATTTAAATATATTTTCAAAACAGATGATGACCAGATATTAATTAATCCAGGGTTTTTTGATATTCTTATTAAAACAATTAAAGGTTGTAAACCCAAAACACATTATGGTGGATTTACAGTAAATATTGAAAGTCCCTTTGTAAGTGAATATTATAAAATTCATCCAGAGTTACCCACAAATTTAGCTTTACAAGTTACACAATATTGTTCTGGTAGATTCTATTATTTATCAAAAGATGCCATTGCGTATTTATTATCAAAAATTAACAATATAAAAAATGAGTATTTAGAAGACTATGCTATTGGTTTTCATTTGCATCCGCATTATAAATCAACACTAGTTAATATTTATACAAATGATTTTTTTATTGATAATGAAAGTACATTATAGCAATTCTAGATTTATTTTTTTTAATCCAAATTCTTTGTCTAAAACCATCATATTTGCTGAATAATTTCTTTGTTTTTTATCAATATCACTATAATCATCTCTTTGTATAACTGTTAACGGTGTAATTAAAAACCACGAATCTTTTTCTTGTAAACGAAACCAGTGTTTGTCAATTGCGTGTTGATTGACCTTTGTGGGTTCTCTCATTAAGTTATTAATACCTTCTTTATAATTTTGTATTAACTTATCATAATAATTGCTTTTTACTATATAGCCAGTGGTTGTTTGACACCGAAATGTTTTTACACAGTAATCGCCATATTGAATGTATGGTTTATAATTATTACCTGCTAATAGAATTACATCCCATACCTTATTAAATTTTAAAAACTTATTTAATTGTGTAGTAAAAAGCGCACTATCTAAAAATGTAATATCATCTTCTACTATTAAAACGTGATCCCAGTTATTTTTTTTAGCATTTTCAATACATTTTAAATGACTCATACTACAACCTAAAGAACCATTAGGCAATTCTATAGCATTAAATCGTTGTGCTTTAATTCCAATTTTTTCTAACTCACTTTCAACATGAGCCTTTCGGTCTCTTCTTTTTTCCAAATTGATATAATATGCGTTTTTAATATCAGTAATGCTTTTTATAGTAGGTATTATAGTATTACTATTACTATTATTAATGTGTGTAATATTGTTTTCTGTATTATTTATATCCATTATTTACAATAATAAATATATATTATTTTAAGTTTTTTAACAAATATTATTTTATTCGATTATTAAAATAAAATGATAGAAAATATCCAAGACAAATTTACACTTAGTGAAAAAATAGAAATTGCGCACAAAATAAAACCAATTACCTTAGAAGAAGCAGAAACAGATTTTATAAAATTACAAAAAATAGGGGTAACCGCAGAAAATATGTCACCTCGTTGTCGCACAGGGAATAATATTGTCGACTATTTTACATTTGTAGAGCGCCTAAATACAAAGGGTAAATATGACGTCAATTTTTACGAATTTTTAACACATATAGATGAATTTAAACAAAAGAAATTTATCGGCACAATGATTAAGTATTATAATGAATTCAAAAACAAAAATAATACAAAAAATGAATATGTTGTTTTAAAAGAAATATATAATATTTGTATAACGGCAATCAATATTTTTAGACCATTAGTAGCAATGGAAATTTATTCTAAATACAAACCGTCTTCTATACTGGATTTTTGCGCTGGATGGGGTGGTAGATTAATTGGTGCTTGCGCTCTCAATGTTCCAGAGTATGTTGGTATAGATATTAATGTTGGTTTAAAGGAACACTATAATAAAATTACTGATTTTTTTGGTGATGAAGAGAGAAAGAAAAAGTTGAAGGTTAAAACCCAGTTCAAAATGTTTTATGAAAGTGCGGTTACTTTTGACTATTCAAAAATTGAATATGATATGGTTCTAACATCCCCACCTTATTATTTCTTGGAAAAATATTCAAATAATATAATTTATGATTCAAAGACAGAAATGAAAGATAAATTTTATATTCCAGTTATTACAAATAGTTTTAATCATTTGAAGGAAAATGGTTATTATTGTTTAAATGTAAATGAACAAATTTACGAAGATATTTGTGTAAAAATATTAGGAAAGGCACATCAAAAAATATCATTGAAGAAAAGCAAGAGGCAAAATGAATATACTGAATATATTTATGTATGGAAGAAAGGGTATAAAATATCGCAAATTTTATAATACACCTCCTAGGCCGATTCTTGCGCTAGATCTTGCTTTCGGTTGATGACCAATTGATCTAGCATATTCGTGTGAAAACGGATTAATATTTTTTTTTGAGATATTTGTATTTCGTGTATTATTATTAATACCAATATTAAATACATCACTATTAGAATCTTTTTTCACTTCATTTTCTAATTCCTGAGTTAGATTAGGCGGTACTGGTCTACCTTGTGAAGTTAATTGTTGTATTTGTTTTTCTAAATTTTCCATTCTTGTTGGGTAATGTGGTATATTTGCCCACGAATCATTATTAACAATCGTTCTCATTGTTCGCATATCATTATCTGGGTCAGTTATTTTTCTAGTAGGTTCTCTCAAGTCATAATTATGATAAACATCGTTTTCAAATTTAATGTGTGTTAAAAACGAGTGTATATTAATATAGAATATACGGTCATTATGAACAGAAAATACATTATCATTACTATTATCCGATTTATGATCAATCTTGTATTTTAATTGTGTAATTGTTTTAAGACCGTCTACACCGGTATCTTGTGTCATTCTTAACGGGTCTTTCTTATTAATAATTCTTGTTATACCGTCAAATAATTGTAAAATTTGTGGACTACCGATTTTATAAAATTGACTTCTATCAATATGAATATTTGCCCAACCACATCTTTTTTGTAAAGCATTGTCTTCCATACCCCATCCCCAATAACAAGGGTAACCATTAATGTGTTCAAAATCAGCTCCTTTAATAACAACAATTCCGCCTAAAGCGTGTGTGTAACCATAATAATGTTTAACTACACCTGGCGTTGTGTTATATTCAAAAATTTTTGTAAAAGGAATAGTATCAATATCATTAAAAATAAAAGTAATATCTTTATAGTTATTTGGATATTTTTCTTTAACCGCTAAAAACCCAATGTTTCTTGTAGCTCCTCTATTGAAACTTCGTGGGTCGCATTGATGTGAGAAATAAATTTCATAATCATCAGCATCTTCCAGAATAAAACTCATATATTTACTAAAAAAAAATTTGTGCTGAATACGATTTCTATAAGGAACAATGAAAACACGTTTGGGTATTTTTTTATTTTCTGGACTTTCGCTCATAATATTAAATAATTAATATTATAAAATTTGTTTCTAAACTATATAAAATTTTTAACTCTAAAGACTTTTAAACTCTAAAGACTTTTTAAACAGTAAAATTTGCGTATTTTTTCAATATTACGGCAGGGATTAGGTTTTCTTTATGTGTTTCTAATTTTTTAAAACATTTATTTATTGTGACCTCACTTATTTCGCTTATCTCTTTTACTTCCTTTTTACTAATATTTAATTTACAAATCTCGGCAATAAAATAAATAACACCTGCCGCTATAGAATGTGGAGTATTTTCAGGCATAATATTTTCCTTCTCAATTTTCATTGATATGAAATGACATAACTTTGTCAACTCATTATTTATATTTAATCTACTGCAAAATCTGTCAATAAATGCCTCTGGTTTAGTTTTACAAAAGTTTGTTTTGTCCTTGTTAACAACGTCTTTTTCTAAATTGTTTATAATTGCTAGAGCATTTTTACATCCCTTTGTTGCGCTAGTAGCATCTAGATGAAATATATTTGCAATTTCTTTTGCTGTTCTAGGGAAATTATTTATTCTACACGAAATATAAATTGAAGCCGCCAAAATACCGTCTCTATTATCTCCCCTAAATGAAAGCTCGTATTCTGATATTTTTTTATGATACCTTATTGCGTCATCAATAATCATCTTAGGTATTCCAGCATTTTGTGCCATGTTTGTAATTGTTTGAAAATCGTCATATTGTGATTTTTCTTTATATGGCATTGATTGCCATTCAGTGTAACGCTTAATTTTTCGCATCTCATATGACATTGGCCCACAACATAAAACTTTACAACCATACGAGGATTCTTCTAAAAGCGGATTAATAGGCATTCCGCATCGGGTAGGGTCTGAATTTTGGTTATCATCTGCTCCGTAATATCTCCATTCGGCACTCTGGTCTACAATGTCTTTATATATGATACCGCATTTTGAATTAGTACAAGTTAGAAATCCTTCATCTGAAAATGCTAAAATGTATTCACATATTTCACATACTTCTCTGTCACCACAAGCTCTATAAATACATTCTAAAGGTGCTTTGGGTTTTTGTTCATTTTCAACTTCATTATCAAATATATTCCATAATTCTTTCTTATTAATATTAGTATGTTTTTTCTTTTTACTTTTGTCTGTTGATGAGCTCATTTTATATTCTTTTGTATAGGAAAGAAAAGAAATATTTAATTCAATTTTATTATAATTATAATTTAATACAATTTATTATAATTATAATTTAATACAATTTATTATATATTTTTAAATAACTATAAATTATATGGGAAGCTTTTTTTCAAAAAATACATCAAATACAAAAACAACAGATAATAGTTTTACTAATTTTTATGAAGTAATTGATTATATAGCCACATATTATATTTTGACAATGGATTTTAAGAGCTTAAGTAAGTTAACAGAAAAAGAATATTGCGATAATTTAATTGTTCTAACATCTGATATTATTAAAAGATACTTTACAGACCTTGAAGTAACATATTTAGAACAAAGAGTAAAAAAAGGATTAGAAGTAAATGAATTAACAAAAGACAATATTATATTTTTAAATAAAGACCAACTAGAAAATTTAGATATTAAAAATGATGCGCAAAAAAGTATTCGTAAGAAGAGAGTTTGCCTAGGAATAGCTAAATATTATATTAAAATAGCACATTTATATGCGGCAATTATGATGACTATAAATCCTATTTACATATATAAAGATGAAACCGGAACTACAGTTAAAAGAAGTTTATTAGAAAAGAATCTTATTCCTAAAAATGTTAAAAGAGTAAAAGTTAATGTTAATATTTGTGATAGCCGAATAAAGGGTCTACGAAAAAGTGAACCGGTTGTTGAGTCACCAGATGAAACTATTATGAACCCTGAAATATGTACATTGAATCTTAATAAAGATAATTCTATTAAAAGCTTATCTGACGAGCCTGGAATACAAGAACTAATGCAACTATATTTAGATGATAAATATGATTATTCAACTGGAACATTTACTGGAATGTCAGAAGAAACCGAGAAACAGTTTCAAAAAGATTTAAAAACTTTTTATACAACTTTTACTGGTGAACAAGAAATGAATTCCAACATTAAATCGTTTAGTGATATTAAGTTGAAAGATGCTAAAAAACAGTATAAAAAATGTGACGGGGTTAATCCTGATTTTATGCAAAAATATCAAGTAAATAAAAACGATCAGTTGTTTATCGATTATTCGACTAACATTAGAGATATGATAAATAGAGCATCTTCGAAACAAAGTGAGTTATTATTGGTTATTAATGACATATTTACATTTGTTATTGATCCTTTTACAAAAAAAAAGAGAATACGTATTAGTCCTACATTAAATGATGATTTATTACAAAAAGCAGTTGAAAGGGCACGAAAAATAATTATTGAATTATATGTAAGTTGTGAGACTGATTATGTCAATGGAATAAAATTGTATGAGGCGATTGTTGAAAAAAAAATATTTGAATCGTTAAAAAATCAAGAAAAAAATTTAAAAAAAGAGAAGGAAAAAACAATTCAAGAAACTAGAGATATTGAACTAAATAGCAAAAATAACAAAAATAGTAATAATATAATTATTAATCCAGAATTAAATTCAAATAAGCCAGAAATAAATACTAACGTAAATACTAATGTAAATGCGAATAATTATCAAGTGCCTTTAATTGTAAAAGAAAATACACAAAATAATCCATCTCAAATGAATATACAATCATTGTAAAATATATAATTTAATCATCAAATGTATAGATTATATTATATTATGAAATTGATGAATTTAATTCTTTTGTAGTAAAGCACCAAATAGTTTACGCGCGTTAGCTAATGCTTGTATTTTAAATACTTTATTTGCTCTAGAAAATGAACCTGTTTTACTTAGAGTTTTTTGTGCTGCAGAAATAGCAGTAGTCCACTTTTTGCCACTTTTTACACGTCTTGATTTATTTTTTTTATTTTTATTATTACGTCTTGATTTCATTTATATTATTATAGAATATTTTAATTATTTAAAATATTTTATTTAATTATTAATTTATTTAAGACAATGCGGCAGGTGAAAGAGTAGTCATAGAAGCACCAGCCTTCTGTAAAGTCTTGCCAACTTGCTTCTGCAAAGTCTTACCAACAGACTTTTGCAAAGTCTTACCCATTTGCTTCTGCAAAGTCTTACCAACTTGCTTTTGTAAAGTCTTACCAACTTGCTTTTGCAAAGTCTTACCGATTTGTTTTTGCATAGTCTTACCCATCGACTTTTGTAAAGTCTTACCAACTTGCTTTTGCAAAGTCTTACCCATCGACTTATGTAAAGTCATTCCAACATTTTTGGTTAAATTTTTAGCTATACCTTTAGCTTTACTCATTGCTTTAGACTTACTCATTGCTTTTCTAGCAGTACGACCGCGCGCGCGAGCCATTGAACGAGAACGTTTGTATGTTGCCATTTATATATATATAAAACAAAATAATTATTTTTTATTAAATAATTATTTATATTTTACTAAATTATTTTTTTTAATTAATTTATTCCCAAACTCTACTAGAATCCGTTGAATGCCAAAACATTTTATCATGTTTCTTAATATTATAAATTGCCCTAAATAATGGCATTCTAGATAACGGGGCATTTGTTCTGTATTTATCTAAAGGATGTGGATTTGTTGTTAATTGTGCGGCTATTGCCTTTTTACTTATTTTTTGTTTTTGCTCAATCGCAAAATATACGAAAAAGGCCTGAAATGATAAAGCTTTAATTGGCAATTCATCCTTATTTTTCATTTGAAAATCTCTTAAATATTCTAAACAAATATTTAACCCAGAAATATCAGCTAAATCTTCGCCTATACTTGGAGACGCATCAAATTTAATACCATCCCTTGCGTATAATTCTTCATATTGTTTAATAACTTCATTTTGAATTGACTTAAATTTTTTCTTATCTTGTGGCGTCCACCAATCGTGCATTTTACCATTTTCATCAAATTGACTTCCCCAATCGTCTAAAGAATGTGACATTTCATGTCCTAAAGTGTAACCAATATATGCTAAATTATATTCAATACCTCTTTCTTTTAAATCTACAAAAGGGGCTTGTATGTATCCTAAAGGAATATAAATACTATTTTTTGTTGGGGTATAACACGCGTTTACTACATAGGCTTGTGTACCGACAAATTTAGGCGGTATTTGTGCCCAATCCATAACAGGAATATCTACTAGAGGTTTTCCTTCTAAAGCTATTGCGTATTTCAATCTCCAGTCGCATTTTTTCAATAAATTGCCCCATATATCACTGCTAGAGTAATCTAATATTGGGTCGTCTACTAAATCTGCCGGTTCAGCTATTATTAGTTTAAAATTGTCTAATTTTTTTAAAGCCTTTCTTTTTGTCTTTTCTTGTAACCATTTGTTACGCTTAATTATTCTAGTAAAAACTGTTTTCAAATCTTGAGCCATTGTCTTTACATAATTTACGTTTTGTTCATTTTTATATTTTGCTACATATTGATTTGTCAAAAATGTATTAAAACAAAACCCCAATGGGTAAACTGGATAGATTTCTTCTTTAGAAACCATTTGTTCTTGTCCTCGTACAAATTTACCTTGAAACTCGAAAAATATTTTACGACTTTCTTCACAGAATCTTTGTTGTTGCCTTATAAATATATATATCCAATAACTCCTGAAAACATCACTATCCCATTCATCTAATAACATTTGGGTGCCACATAATAAATAATTAAGATTACTAGTAATGAAAAAATCAGGCGTTGATTTAAATCCAAGTTCGATTGAAAAAGCTTCCCAATCAAATTTATATTTAGATAATGCTTCTTTACTAGTAACTCTATTATAATCATTGTATTTAGGTTTATCTTTTATATTAGTGCAACACATCGCATTAATAAATTTTACTTCAACGTCAAAAATATTTGCCACTTTAAACCCATGATTTTTACCAAAAGAAAATTCAAAAATATCGTGTAAATATTTCATATATCGCGCCTTGTATTTTTTTTTATATTCAATATTAGTTCCGTCATCTATATAAATATTAAAATCAACTAATGACAACTGTGGAGGGTCCATAAAACACCTAAATTTTGTTGGTTCCATATTGTCAGGATTTAAATTCCACTGGAACGGAGCTCCCCAAGAAATTATTTCGCTCTTATTTGATGTTGCTAATAGTTTCCACAAATTTGATTTATCTTTTCTTAAACTATCTATTTGTTCTAAGATTACTTGCGAGTATACTTGTGTATCTTCTTTAGTCATCTCTCTTAATGCTGATTCATATACATTTTTAATACATGTAGATAGTGGCGATTTAGTTGTTGATGTATATTCATTAACTATTTCTAAAAGCTGTCTATATACTTTGTCTTGAGTTAATCTAAAATCATCAACTTGAACAATGTATTTAAATTTTTCATCTATTTTACTTTCACTTATCCATCTTTCATTAATATATGAATAAAAATCATCTTTTGGTGTAAATTTAGATGGACTAACTGCTTTATTTAAATCATTTATTATTCTTTTTTGAACATCATTTCTCTTCGTTAAAACTTCTTTATGATCCTTTTCAAATTGTTCTTCAAACCCTTCTAATACTGTCGGCATTTGTTTACATAAATCTTTCTTTTCTTCTTCAGTTAAATTGGATATTAAATTTTTTTTCTTAACTGTTTTATTATTATATTTTTTTTTACTACCCTTTGTTGACATTATATATATATATATATAATTGTATATATAAATAATTTTATATAAAAAATCTTTGTGTTACAAATTATCCAAATTTATCTTCAATCGTGTTTAATAAATCATCATTATAAACTAAATTACCAGAAGGTTTATATGATTTTATGGGTGTGTAATTTTTATTTTCCTTTTTACTTACAGATTGATTTGTATTCTTTAAATTAAACATTGACTCATTTGGATTGCTAGAATCAGTTATTTGTTTAGTCTCATTTCCAGTTTCATCAATTTTTTGACCATATTCATTAACTACAATACCAGTTTTTTTCTTAAGTTCGGTTCTAACATAGGATGGAACCCAATGCATCCATGAAATAAATAAAGTATTTGGATGAACATATTTTATATTAAATCCGTTTTCTTTTAATTTATCCATTAAATAAGCAATACATGCTCCTTGGTCATATTTTGGAACACCAATAATAAGTTCTGGAACTAAAAACCAGCAAAATTGTCCGTCTATTTTTTGCTTTGATGTTGTCTTAATTTTGACATGAATCCTGTTTAAAAGTTTATTAAAAAGTTCTAGTTGTTTTAAGTCATATTGACGTTTTTTCTCGTACAATTCATCTATATTTAATTTTTCTGAGAAATCATCCAGATTTTCTAATGTAAATATATTTGCCATATTTACACAATAAATAGAAAATAAAATATATTTCTAATTGTATAAATAAAAATTTAATAAAAATAAAATTGAATATTATTTATAAAATAAATAGTAATAATATTATTCTACATTTATAATGACCTCATCATTGAAAACTGAAAATGAAATTGAACCTATTAAACAGTATTTATTAGAGCCGTGTGAAATTCCGTCAAGCATCAATATAAACTTATTGAAGGAATACGTTAGTGAATATATGAAACCTAGACAAACTTTTTATAAAGAAACAAATCGTAAATTTAGTATTGAAGATGGGTTTAGTGAATGGTGGACAGTCAAAGCATCTTCAGGAAAACAAATTGGGAAAGGTCATGAAGCTACTGATGTGGTTACATCAAATAAAGAGGGTATAGATGCGATGTGTGTTATAATGAACGAAAAAGAAACAAATGAAAAAAGTTTAATTCAAAATTTTAATACTTCTGGATTCAATTTAGATTCATTATTTGAAAATAAAGACCACGTGTCAGCTATAAAATTATTTATGAATGAATTGAAGAAAAAATTGCTAAGCGTTATTTCAAAACATAATTTGACGTCTTTATATATATTATCATACATATCATTAGATGATTCTATACATATATGTTGTTTTAAATATAATATTGATCTACTTGACAATGTTGTGTCAACTGGATTTACAAAGCAAGGGCAAAGTATATTTGCTGATGGATTTATTGATAAAAAATATGGCAATGTCAAATTATATAAGGCAAAAAAGCGAATGGAACTAAGGCTAGATAAGTCGTGTATAACAGACAATCCATTTGCTTTTAAAATTTATTAAATTTATTATAAAATTTCCTTAGTTATAAAAATAATATATAATTTTTATTTTATTTTTATTTTATTTTTATTTTTTATAATCTTCTATTTAAATAAAAATTGATTTAAAATTAGTGTATTCATATAAAATAAATAACAAAATGGAATATTCAGCTTTATCAAAAGACTTAACACGTAAATTGTCTAGTGTAGTAAAAAAAGAAAATGGAATTTATTTTACACCGCCTTCGTGCGTAAATAGTAATATAGATTTGTTAAAACCATATATATCTGGAATTAAAACGATTTTGGAACCATCTTGCGGGTCAGGCGAATTTATTACATCATTAAAATCTTCATTTTTGGAAACAGTTTCTATTACTGGAATCGAATATAATGAAACAATTTATAATTCTGTATCGTTACAATTAAATGCTGACAATGTAACTATTTTAAAACAAGATTATTTAACATTTGCTCCTGCTACAAAGTATGATCTTATTATTGGTAACCCTCCATTTTATGTAATGAAAAAAGACAGTGTTGACAAAACATATTATCCTTACTTTGATGGAAGGCCGAATATTTTCATATTGTTTATAATCAAATCATTAGAACTCTTAAATGATAATGGAATTTTGAGTTTTGTATTACCTAAAAACTTTCTTAATTGTTTGTATTACGACAAAACCAGAAATTATATATCACAAAATTTTCAAATAATAAATATTGTAGAGTCTAGTGATAAATTTATTGATACTCAACAAGAAACGATTATATTGATTGTTAGAAAACCACTAATAAAAACTGAAATAAATAATACAAAATACATTTTAAGTATACATAATTATACCATATTTGTTGTTGAAGATCATATGAATATGAATATGAATAAAATTTTAAAATTATATGAAAAATCGAAGACATTATGGGATCTAGGTTTTACAGTAAGTGTTGGAAATGTAGTATGGAATCAGTGTAAAGATATATTAACGGATGATGTAACAAAGACTAGATTAATATATTGTTCTGACATTGTTGATAATAAGCTGTCAATCAAAAAGTATAAAAATGGCGATAAAAAAAATTATATTGACAAACCTGGCACAAACCGACCTATGATTGTTATAAATAGGGGTTATGGTGTCGGCGAATATAAGTTTAATTATTGTTTAATAAATGAAGCAGGTGAATATCTTATAGAGAATCATTTGATTTGTATTGAGTATAATAAAGTTATTAGCGAAGCAAAAGATACAACAAATTTGGAGTTAATTAAAATGTATGAGAAGATTATAAAGTCATTAAAGGACGAAAGAACACAAGAGTTTATTAAATTATATTTTGGAAATAATGCTATAAATACAACAGAGCTTAATTATATCTTACCTATTTATTACGATATTTGAAATGCTGGGAACGCGATACCATTACCGTTCTTCCATCGTAATAAGACGTTCAATTTAACGCCAGTTTTGCTTACGCAATCATATCTATTTTTTTCCGGATTTTTTGTTACGCTTTCTATGTGATAATCGTCCATATTTGGGCGCTGGACTATAAATTGTGTTCCTGAGTAAAGCATGTATATTTTGTTATTTTGCGAGGTTAATAAATACACCGAAAGCGCTTCAATATTTAATTCTGTTTTTTCTATAAAGTTTACAATACTTTCGTGCGAAAGCTTCTTGGCTGATTCGTAAAATTTGATATGGGCTGGGTCACCAGTGTATTGACTGCTTTGTTTACATCCCATATAGTACAAGTCCTGAAACAGTTTCATACATTTGGGATTATTTGTATGAATTTGCTTCACATATTCTTCGCGCGGCGGCAATTCTAAACCCGATTCCGCCGCTAATTGGGTCAAATAATTGTCGTAATAGTAGTCTTCGTATACATTGCTCATATACTGGCTTGGCTTCATTGGTGAAACAAATTGCGGGGTTTGATCTATTGTCGAAGCATTGAATTTAAGTTCAATGTTGTAATCGGTTTGTGTTCCATCTTCATAGTAAACCTTGATACTGAAATCGAAATTGAATTTTCGGCCTCCTTTATGCGAGCATACAGCGCGAGTATATTTTCTACTAGTGTCTAGTTCTTCTAAATAGGTTACAATACTAATTTCGAGTGCGAGCCATTCGGGTATTTCATAATAGGTTTCCGGGATTTTGTTATTAATTATAGCTCCAACTATGTTCTCTCTTGTTTTATTATGTGCGTCATTTAGTCCCTTTGACGATGGGTTGAAAGCAATAATGCTTTCAGGGGTTATGGTTTCCTTGTTATAAAGTAAAGTTGTCGTCATCTTAAAAATGGTGATTATATATTTTATACATTTGATAAAAATAAGAAAAAGTATTTCAATTTTTTATATTATCCTTTGTGTGTATTTTTTTCTATGTTTTATATTTTTTATATTTTTTTTAGTATGATATTTTCCCTTTTTACGTAAAGATTTTGGTTTATAAGTCTTAATAACTTTGATACAATCATTACAACACGTTGAACACTTTGCTAATTCTAATACTGTGATACCTTTATGGGTCTTAATATTCTTATCTGCTCCGTATTCTAATAAGAGACGAAGTTTGGTAAGCTGTTTAACTTTGGAATTTTTATCTAATTCACCAGAATTGACAATCTTATGAAGTGCGGTCCATCCATTTTTATCTTGAATGTTAGGGTCAGCATTTTTGGTTAAGAGAAATCTCATTCCTTCTATTGTTCCATATCTGGTCTCATACATGAGAGCTGTATTTGTGCTTAATCCGTTATCAAATATGACATTAATATCAGTTATAATTCCATCATCTAACATCTTCTTCATTAAAGAAACATTTCCTTTACTTTGCACAAATTTTTGAATATCTTCTTTATTATTAATCATTCTTATAAAATAACTAAATAAATAAATACAAAAACAAAAATTAGTTTAAACAATTATAATTTATAATAAATATATTATAATTAATATGCCCATAAAACATTTAGTTATTTCAGGTGGTGGTCCCACATTAGTTCAAGCATTAGGTGCCATTCAGCACGTTGAACAGCAAAAATTTATTGATTTATCTAACATCGAAACAATATATGGAACATCAGCAGGAGCAATTTTAGGAACATTAATTTGTTTAAAATTTGACTGGGAAACCATAAATGATTACATTATTAAACGTCCATGGCACGAAGTTTTTCCTATAAATGTCCAGAAAATTTTTGACGCATATACTAAAAAAGGAATATTTGATAGTAAAACAGTTGAAAAAATATTCAAACCTTTATTTAGCGCAAAGGATTTAGCATTAGATATTAATTTACAAGATTTTTATAATTATTCGAAAATCGAACTGCATTTTTTTGCCTTTGATATTAACGATTTTAAAATTGAAGATATTTCTTATAAAACGCATCCCAATATTAGTGTTATTACCGCATTACAAATGACGTGTTCGTTACCTGTTTTAGTAGCCCCAGTTTGTATTGAAAATAAATGTTATATAGATGGTGGGATTGTTTGTAATTATCCCTTAAATAAATGTCTTGAATTGTATAAACCAGATGAAATTCTGGGTATAAAAAATCAATACGATAAAAATGATA